>Ga0209277_10000016_pt1 | contig 141875 bp, 157 predicted proteins | sample JI81AbrownDNA_FD_187503 | JGI IMG/M metagenome (GOLD analysis project Ga0209277, IMG submission 187503) | Wastewater effluent complex algal communities from Wisconsin, to seasonally profile nutrient transformation and Carbon sequestration -... | ecosystem: Engineered > WWTP > Effluent > Algae... | reverse complement strand
CCCATGGCAGAAAAAGATACCGCCAAGTGGGTGACTGAGATTTACTACCCTATCCAGTAACTTTACACTTCATCATTTCTACTATTCCGGACTAAGGATTACATGTAATTCTGGTCCGGAATTTTTATTATAATTCACCATCCGCCTCTGCTCTTGCTTTAATGCGCTGCTCTTTCCACTCGTCCAATTCTTTTTTTCGTTGCGCTAGTTCCGCTTCCGTTGGAACGTAGTCAATCAAACTTTTTAAATCCGGCTGACCGGCATCTATCCATGCCGTGTACCAAAAGTCGCCTACCATTTTAATGGCATCGCGCATGCGTTGCTCAACCATGCCTGACAAAGCATTATGGTAGGCGGTTGAAAACTCTACAGAATAAACTTTGATCGTTTGCTTGCCTTTGGTTTCGAATGAGAATTTTTTCTCGCCAAACTTTTCAGTCAATTGTTTTTCCAGCAACAAAACAGAATCGAGGTGGATGTTAGAGCCTTCAACTGCTTTCCATGCAGCTACCTGCGGATTCTTGATGTACTCAGCTTTACCGGTGAAGAAGTCATAGTTCTTAGCAAACAATTCCGGCAGGCGTGATTCCCAAAAACCGTGAATGCCCTCCTGCCCTGTAAGCTGACCGTTGTAGTTCTCGGTCGTATGAAGTGGAACATGGGCATCAGCAATGTAATGACCCAGGTCGGCTGAAACATGCAATATTTTGGAAGGATCTTTCAGCATGAACGCATCTTTTAAACGATAATACATGGCGTTAATGTGCCAGGGAACAATCCCGTATGCTTTCAGCGTATCTTCCGTATACTTCGCAACAGCGTCTTTCCAATAGCGGGGCATCTTCTGTAAAGCACTGTCGCCATAGTGGTCAATATCCAGGTAATGTCTGGGCGCCTCATCGACCACCGTGTATCGTCTTTTATCGGGATTAACGGCCGCCTCGGTGATGTAGCGAATATTCTTTTTGTAGAACCCGATCATCTCAGGCGGCAGGGTAAACACGGCCAGCCGGTTAATTTGCTGATGGGCATAAAACCCCCACGCGCTGGATAAAAATCCGGTAAAAACAAGCACGGAAAGGCAAAAAAGCCGTTTTAGCATACTTCAAAGTACCAAAAGAAGCCTAATGGAAATTCTAAATCCGGAATTCGAAATTTTGAAATCTTTCGCTACCTTTGCAGTCCTTTTTATAAAGAAACCATGGCAAATCATAAGTCAGCAGAAAAGAAAATCCGTTCAAGCGCTACAAAGCGTGACAAAAACCGCTACCAGCACAAAACAACCCGTACAGCCGTTAAGAATCTGAAGGCCGCTACTGGTAAGTCCGATGCAGAAACCCAATTAAAGACTGTTTCAGCACAAATCGACAAGCTGGCTAAGAAAGGCGTAATTCACTGGAAAAAGGCTGCTAATCAGAAATCCAAGCTTGCAAAGGCTGTTAACAAGCTGAAGTAAGTTTACGATACATAAAGTATTCCCGACCCGGAGTTTTAAAACGCTCCGGGTCTTTTATTTTTAGGGAATGAACAAAAAGGCCGACTTCCTGAACATCAAAAGCTGGGCTGCTGAAGACCGGCCCAGGGAGAAATTGGTGCTGAAAGGAAAGGCTACCTTGTCGGATGCCGAGCTGATCGCTATCCTGCTGGGTACAGGTACCTCAAAACAAAGCGCAGTCGATCTGGCTAAAAATATTTTACAGTCCGTTAACAACGATTTAAATGAGCTTGCAAGGCTGACGGTAAAGGATCTGATGAAGATCAAGGGAATCGGGGAAGCGAAGGCTATTACAATCATCAGCGCGCTGGAGCTTGGACGGAGACGAAAAGATTTTCAGGCAGAGGAAAAGCCGAAGATTGGCGGGTCAGCCGATGCATTTGAAATCCTCAAAGCGGATCTACTTGATATCCCGCACGAAGCCTTCTGGATCCTCTTATTGAACCGCGCGAATCGGGTGATTAAAAAACATCAGATCAGTCAGGGTGGTGTTGCAGGAACTGTAGCCGATCCTAAAATCATTTTTAAGGTTGCCGTGGAGGAGCTCGCTTCAGGGATCATACTGGCGCACAATCATCCATCCGGTAACTTAACCGCCAGCCAGGCGGATATTGACCTCACCAAAAAATTAAAAGAATCCGGAAAGCTGCTCGACATCCAGGTACTTGATCATATCATCATTGCCGGTAAAAAATATTTCAGCTTTGCCGATGAAGGATTACTATAACCATGAATACAAAAAACATCATTATCATTTTAATCGTCATTGCTGTGGTTGCAGCGATTTACTATTCCTTCACCGGAAATGAAACCAGTGAAGCCTACATAGCCAAAATCGAACAGCTGCGCCACGAGAAAGACAACAGCATGGAGGGCGGTGATGATTCACCGTTTGGAGACAGCATTGAATTTAAAGGGCTCAAGTATTTTCCAATCGATGCAAAATACCGCATCAACGCAAGGCTCACAGAGATCGACCAGAAAAAACCATTATCGCTTCCTACCAGCGATGGAAAACAAAAAAGCTATCTGGAATATGCCTACGCAGAATTTGAATTAGACGGAGTAAAGAGCAAGCTGCTGATTCTGGAGATCATGGATATGGGGCCTTACCGCGGCACCTTATTCTTAGCATTCGCAGATAAAACCAGCGCTGACGAAACATACGGTGCCGGCCGATACCTGGATATCAAGAAATTGCCAGGCGCAACATCCATCACGTTAGATTTTAATGAAGCGTACAATCCGTATTGTGCGTATAACGACAACTACTCCTGCCCGTTCCCTCCGAAGGAAAATATATTAGAAGTCGCCATTAAAGCCGGTGAGAAAACTTATCATTAATTGTATGAAAAACTTAATTTCATTTCTGCTGACAGCCTTATCCTTTACAGGTTTCAGTCAATCCGTTAAGCCTTCTGATCTCGCACACACATTCTCCATTGTCGCGCGCGATGAACGTACGGGCGAGATGGCGGTTGCGGTTCAAAGTCATTGGTTTAGTGTAGGGTCTGTTGTCTCGTGGGGCGAAGGTGGTGTGGGCGTTGTTGCAACTCAGTCGTTCGTGAATAAATCATTCGGCTTACGCGGATTGGATTTATTGAAGCAAGGTAAATCACCACAGGAAGCACTGGATCAATTGCTGAGTGATGATTCTGGCAAAGAGTTCCGTCAGGTAGCCATACTGGATACAAAAGGAAGAGTCGCCACACACACAGGGAAGAATTGCCTTGAATCAGCAGGGCATTTGAATGGCGAGAACTTTTCTGTACAAGCCAACATGATGTTGAACGATAAAGTTGTTCCTGCAATGGATAAAGCCTGGAAAGAAAATGAAGCCTTACCACTGGCTGAACGAATGATTGAAGTTTTAAAGGCTGCCCAAAAGGCAGGTGGCGATATCCGCGGCAAGCAATCTGCTGCGCTGCTGGTTGTATCACCCGAAAACACTGGCAAGCCCTGGGATGACCGGCTTATTGACCTGCGTGTAGATGATGCGGCTGATCCAATTACAGAGCTCGCCCGCTTACTGACGGTGTCAAGAGCCTATGAGCACATGAACAAAGGCGACCTGTACGTAGAAAAGAATGAGATGGCCAAAGCCATGGCAGAATATAACAAGGCCATGAAGATGTTCCCTGGAAATCTTGAAATGCAATATTGGACCGCCATCACGCTTGCCAATGGAAAAGAAGTTTCAAAAGCCTCTGCGATGCTTCAAAAAATTTACAAGCAGGATGCAAACTGGCGCGAGCTTACCAAACGGCTTCCGAAGGCGGGTTTACTTACCGTATCCGCAAATGAATTGAAAGAGCTAACGAAGTAAGTCCCCCCTGTCAGTCTGAGCCTGTCGAAGACTGATTGGACTACCCGGTTTCGATAGGCTCAACCTGACAAGTTCTCCAACTTTTAAGACCGCAGTTTTTCCTTATTTTTGCTCTCTTTACCGTAAGCACGAGCAATGACTATTTCCTATAACTGGCTGAAAGACTACATCGATATCCCGGAAACCCCGGATGAGCTGGGCCAGCTGTTAACCTCTACCGGACTTGAAGTTGAGCATGTACATTCATTCGAAACCGTAAAAGGCGGATTGAAAGGATTGGTGATTGGTGAGGTATTAACGTGCGCTAAACACCCCAACGCTGACAAGCTTTCATTAACTACGGTTGATGTTGGGAGAGAAAAACCGTTATCGATTGTTTGCGGAGCTGCGAATGTGGCAGCCGGACAAAAAGTTGTTGTGGCTACAGTTGGAACAACTGTCAATCCAACCAAGGGTGAGCCATTTCAAATTAAATCAGCTAAGATCAGAGGGGAGCAATCCGAAGGAATGATTTGTGCCGAAGATGAAATTGGATTGGGCGAAAGTCACGCAGGCATTATTGTACTGAATACAACTGCCAAGAACGGAACACCCGCAGCGCAATACTTTAAGATCGAATCAGATTATACGTTAGAGATCGGATTAACGCCTAACCGCGTAGATGCAGCGTCACACCTCGGTGTTGCCCGCGATATCAAAGCTTCAAAAGGCAGAGCGCTGAAGTGGCCATCGGTTGACAAATTCAAAAAAGATGATTCGGCCTTAACGATTAACGTTACGGTGGAAAATCAAGCAGCCTGCCCGAGGTACTCAGCGGTAACGCTAACCAACATTACGGTTGCTGAATCACCAGCCTGGTTAAAAAACCGGTTAACGGCAATTGGTCTTACTCCGATTAACAACATTGTTGATATCACCAATTACGTTTTGCATGAAACGGGGCAGCCGCTGCATGCTTTTGATGCAGATCAGATTGCGGGTAAGAAAGTAATTGTTAAAACATTACCAGCCGGAACAAAATTCACAACACTCGACAGCAAAGAACGTGAGCTCACGGCAAATGATTTAATGATTTGCTCTGAAAAGGAAGGCCTTTGTATTGCCGGAGTATTTGGTGGAACAAAATCCGGCATTACGGAAAAAACAAAGAACGTCTTTTTAGAAAGCGCTTATTTCTCTTCGGATTACGTTCGCAAAACCTCGATGCATCACGGTTTAAAAACCGATGCGTCATTCCGGTTTGAGCGCGGAACCGATCCTAACGGAACACTTTACGCCTTAAAGCGTGCGGCACTGCTTATGCAGGAAATTGCTGGCGCTAAAATTTCATCTGAGGTTACTGATGTCTATCCCCAACAGGTAGAAAACAAAACCATCGTGGTAAGAGACAGTAACATCAACCGCCTGATCGGTAAAGTTATTCCCCGTGAACGTGTATTTGAAATCCTTGAATCGCTCGACATTAAAATCACGGACAAAAAATCCGACAGCTTTACCGTTTCTGTTCCGCCTTACCGCGTGGATGTAATTCAGGAGGCTGACATTTCAGAGGAGATTCTGCGCATCTATGGATTGAACAACATTGAGCTTCGTGAATTTGCCGGATCGGATTTCATTGCCGAATTCCCCGTAAAGGATATCAACAAGTTCAAAAACACGATCAGTCAGATGCTCGTAGGCAATGGTTTTTACGAGATCTGGACAAATTCATTAACGAACTTCGACTATCAGCAAAAGCATAATCTGACATTTACCGGTGAACCCGTTGAAATTCTCAATAAGCTAAGTGAAGAGCAGGGGATTTTACGCCAAACCATGCTTTTTACAGGTCTGGAGGTGTGTGCGCACAATATTAACCGCAGACAGAAAGACCTTAAGCTGTTTGAGTTTGGTAAGATCTATTTCAAAACAAGCGGCAAGTACATCGAGGAAGAACGCCTGGCGTTGTACGTTACCGGCAATACGGAAACCGAAAACTGGCAGCACAAGACACAGCCGGCAACGTATTACGATCTGGCACAACATGTCACCCAGGTAATTCAAAAATCCGGGGTCGCAACGATCAAACAGGAAGTTGTAAAAGACCAACTGTTCGACTATGCACTTCAGCTATCGGCTGGCAATAAAAATATCGGGCTTGTGGGAAAAGTAAAACCTTCATTATTAAAGGATTTAGGCATCAAGCAGGAAATATTTTATGCCGAGCTGAACACAACCTTGCTTTTCAATTCAGCAAACCCTATGTTAGTTGCTCAGGAAGTACCGAAATTTCCGGAAGTAAGACGCGATTTGTCATTAGTGCTTGATAAAAGCGTAAGCTTTGATGAGATCCGGAAAATGGTGCTGAACACGGAGAAAAAGTTGATTCGCGACATCATCGCATTTGATGTGTACGAAGGCGACAATCTTCCGGAAGGCAAAAAGGCATATGCACTCGGGTTTACGTTGTTGGATGAGTCCAAAACCCTGACGGATGAAGAGATTGATAAGACGATGACCAGGCTAATGAACGCTTTTGAGCAAACATTGGGCGCAGTTATCCGCAAATAAAAAGAGATTGGGCCTGTCTGCCGACAGGCAGGGCGGTTGAATTAAAATAAAAGATTAACTCGGCTCACAGCCACCACAAAAGATTGTTTCCATGGAACAAGACATTCTGAAAACCAACCTAAACGGGCTTGAGCGCAAACTTTTGGTGCTCATTAACGAACACAAAAGCCTGAAAGAAGAAATCAAGACTTTAAAAACTGAAAATCAGGAGCTTAAATCATCCGTAAAAGGGCGTGATGAACAGCTGTTTAATTTTAAAAATCAAATTAAAATATCTAAAATTGTAGATAATATAAATCCGGAAGACGGAAGTGTTTCGGAGTTGAAGAAGAAAGTAGACGATTACATTCGGGAAATTGATAAGTGTATTGCTTATTTGAGCCGATAACTGACCGTAAGAGTTAATTAATGGAAGAACTTTCAATAAAAATCAGGATAGCCGAACGCGAATACCCTATGAAGGTGAAACGCGATGATGAAGAACGTGTGAGAACGGCAAGCCGGCTTATCAATGAAAAATTAAAATCTTACAAAGATCAGTTTGGGATTGACGATAAACAGGACCTGCTGGCTATGGTAGCCTTCGATAGTCTGGTTGAAAAGATGACTACGGAAGAAACCCATCAGGTTATCGATCGAACCGTGCTCGAAAAAGTTTCTCATCTCAATCAGCTCGTTTCACAGTCTATTTTGTAAGCTTTCGCTTACCACCTTCACTCAGTAACCTTCCTCCTGCGTAAGCAGAACTTTCGGGTAATTAAACCTCTTAATGTTCTATTATGCAACAAATTATTATCATAGCCATTAGCGCAGCCTTCGGCACCATTCTGCTGAGCATGCTCATTGGAAATCTCCTGTACAAACGTAAGTCACGCAAACGCCAGGCTATTGCAGAAGATAAAGCTGCACTGATTATAAAGGAGGCGGAAATCACGGCTGAAAACATAAAGAAGGAGAAGATGTTTCAGGCGAAGGAGAGTATGCTGAAACTGAAAAGTGAGTTTGAAGAAGAGTCAAACCGCAAGAAAAATCAGATTATCGCCAACGAGCAAAAGATTAAGCAGCGCGAGCAGCAAATCAATAAAGAACTTGAGAATCTAAAGCGCAAGGATGCTGACACGGTTGAGATGCAGCAAACGTTAGCGCTACAGCTTGATAACGTTAAAAAACGCAAGGAAGAACTCGACAAATTCAACCAGCAGAAGGTGCAGCTGCTGGAGAGCATTTCCAAGCTGAGTGCCGATGAAGCGCGGGAACAGTTGATGACTTCGCTGAAAGATGAGGCACAGGCAAAAGCCAACTCTGTTATTAAAGATATCCTTGAGCAAGCAAAGCTTACCGCTACGAAGGACGCCAAGAAAATTGTTGTTGAAACCATTCAGCGTACCGCTACCGAGCATGCTATTGAAAACTGTGTTTCGATTTTCAACATCGAAAACGATGACATCAAAGGAAAAATCATTGGCCGTGAGGGCCGTAACATCCGCGCACTGGAAGCTGCAACCGGAGTTGAGATCATTGTGGATGACACACCGGAAGCCATTATTATTTCCGGGTTTGACCCGGTAAGAAGAGAGATTGCACGGTTATCGCTGCACAGGCTTGTTCAGGATGGTCGCATTCACCCTGCCCGCATTGAAGAGATTGTTGCCAAAACAACCAAAAACATTGAGGATGAAATTGTAGAAACCGGTGAGCGAACCGTAATTGATTTGGGTATTCATGGCCTGCATCCTGAGCTTGTCAGAATGGTTGGCCGTATGCGCTTCCGCTCATCGTATGGCCAAAACTTATTAATGCACTCCCGTGAGGTTGCCAACCTGTGCGCCATCATGGCTACTGAATTAGGGTTGAATGTGAAGCAGGCAAAACGTGCAGGACTTCTACACGACATTGGAAAAGTATGGCCGGAAGAGCTTGAAAAGCCACACGCGATTGTGGGCATGGAACTTGCGCTGAAATACAAAGAGCATCCGGTGGTTTGTAATGCCATTGGCGCCCACCACGATGAGATTGAGATGACGAGCATCATCTCTCCGATTGTGCAGGCGTGTGATGCCATCAGTGGTGCACGGCCAGGTGCCAGACGAGAGGTAATGGAGCAATACATCAAACGCCTCCGCGATCTTGAGCAATTGGCCATGAACTTTGATGGAGTGGAGAAATGTTACGCGATTCAGGCAGGACGCGAGCTCCGCGTGATGGTAGATGCAGAAAATGTAACGGACGAGCGCGCAGGTCAGCTTAGCTTTGAAATCTCTCAAAAGATTGAGCGCGATATGCAGTATCCGGGGCAAATTAAAGTAACGGTAATCCGCGAAATGCGCAGTGTAGCTTACGCGAAATAAAAAAATGTGTTATGGAGGTTAAGTTTGAGGAGACCGAATCAAAAGGAGCTTTTTACATAGAAGAGAACGGAAAGCGCGCAGCTACTATGACCATCAGCAAAGCCGGTGGCAATATTATGATCATCGCCAGCACCGAGGTTGACGATGCCCTGCGTGGTAAAAATGCCGGCAAGCAGCTTGTAGAGGCTGCTGTTAAGCATGCCCGAACACATCAATATAAAATTATTCCACTGTGCCCCTTTGCGAAATCTGTTTTTGAGAAGGTGAAGGATTATCAGGATGTTTTAAATCAATAAACATGAGGCGGATTATTGTTTTAGTATTGATCCTACTAACAATTGCCTGTAGCGCTTCCCATAAGTTCGCACTGCCCGCAGGCGAATGGAAACTAAAAACATTGCCCGGAGAAGATCTTTCAGTGCTGAACAAACCCATCACACTGAACTTTAATACCGCCAACGCAAAAGCCAATGGTTTCGCAGGCTGTAATGAGTATTTCAGCGGCTTCACAACCAGACAATCTTCTATAGCATTTTCAGGTATTGGCGCCACGAAGATGTTTTGCCAGGAGACAAGTAAACTTGAAGATAAATTCTTCTCTGCGTTGGGTAAGATCAATGTATTCAACGTAGACGGCAACAAATTACAGTTGCTGCAAGATGACCTGGTTTTACTGGAGTTTGAAAAATAAGCTATCGTTTCTGGTATTGAGCAGCCTTTTGCCGGTACTGATTCCCTTCCTCCCCTGCAACAATCTCTCCTAGCCGTTGATAGATTTCTGTACGTGTAGTGTCGTACGAAATTGCCTCCTGGTATAAGGGGATAGCTCTCTGCGTATTACCCTTGTTATCGTAGATGTAGGCCATCACATGACTCAAGCCAGCGCTCCGGTAACCTTTTGAATACGCTTCTTCATACCACCGCATGGCTGAATCCAACTGACTGGAATTATAGAAACTGTCTCCAATCAGTAACCGGGCATCGTTACAATCCGGATTAATACCTACAGCAATCTCTCCGGATTCAATAGCTCTGCTGTACTGCTTGCGGTTGTAATAAATAATACCTTTACCATGAATGGCCCCTTCAGTCTTTGGTTCGATTGCCAACGCTCTATCATATTCTATCATGGCAGAATCGGTTTTATTAGCATTCAGAAAAGCGTTACCGAGGTCCAGGTATAAGTCCGCATTTTCGGGGTCGTTTTGAATGGCGAGTCGATAAAAATAGATCGCAGAATCATAAACCTGTCGGTTATAGTAATCATTCGCACGCTGCCGCGCATCAACAGAAGACGCTGCCGAGCCATCCGAGAATAGTATGGGAATAATAATTGACAGAAATACCAGTCCTGCGAAAATTGCAATCACTAATCTGACAAGCTTTGTTTGATCGACACGGCCGCGCCCGGTGGAGGGATTGCTGAACATGTACGTTAGCTGGTCCCAGATTGAGGGTTTGGGATAATATGTTTGCTGATACGTCTTTTCAACAGGAACTTCATCCGGAGCTTCATCGTCCGTGAGTTTCCGGTTTTGCAGCGTTTTGTAAAAGCTAAACGCACAAACACCTGTGAGGATGTAAATAACAGATGGATCAACTGACCAGAAGATCGCGAGAAGCGTTAGCGAAGAAATGAAAATAATCAGCCAAATTTTTCTTTTCCCGGCCTGATCATCTGTTTCTTCCGATTTCATGTTATTTCATTAAAGCAATAATCTCCTTTTCTTCGATTCTGATATCGTCTTCACCAACTTCATCAAACGGATTTTCAAGGTGGTCCTGAATGTTATCTAAACTTACAAGAATAAAGCTGTAAAGAATAGGCATTACGTAGCCCAGCATGTAGTATGAATAATCTTTAAACGTACTAGCAAAGTACGGACCGTATATAATCGGAAAGATGTAAATGAAAACTTTGCTGTAGGCACGAAGCGTTATGGGTGTACGGTATGTGTGTATGATTTTAAGATTATCAAAGGCAATAATCATTTTACTTACATACTGGCTTACCCGTGATACTTCTGTGCTTTGACAGCCGTAGTTTCGCATCTCCTGCGTTAAGATCGACAGCCTGGAAAAATGTTCGTAAATGTCTTTTTCATTTTCTTGCCAATCACTATGCTTTGAGTTTACAAACATGGTTCGAATGAGAACCAATAGCTCGTGAATATTCTGTCGTGTACGGGCCGGTATATCATTATTCTTATCAATTGGCCAATCGCGCGTGGCGTAGAACAGCGCAATGGCGTGACCTTTAAAATCCGAGAACCGTTGCAACGCAACTTCTCTTCGGTTGTAGGCTGATCCAATAGAAAATACTACCGGGAACACAATCGCCACGCCCACCAACATGTCCGGGAACTTAGCGATCAGATCATTATGATAGCAGATATACGTTGATACCAGCGCCAGCACGGTAATGATCAGCGTTTTGTAATTAATGATCAGGAAAAAACTCTTGAGTACGCGCGGCATGGATTGTTTAGGTAAAGAATAAAATTAGTTAATCAGCAGCTTTTCGTAAGTCGGTAGACTCGTTTTGAAATCTGTGCCGAAAAATTCAACATACGCCACCTTTGGCCACCACCCGTCTTCGGCTACCTGTACGAATATCTTTACAAGTTTAGAGATTTTATTGTCAATATTCATCAAGGCTGTTGCCTGACCCTTGTCGTCAATAAAAACATCAATTGTCCGCTCTTTTTTAGCTACGAAAGCCGCCCGGATTCTGCCATTTTTAAGAGGTTCAGACTTCAAGCCATACGCGAAGGTGCGCTCCATGTAGTTAAGCTCCTTGTACTTATTCTTTTCGCCATACCGGATCCAATAAATTTTAAAAGGATTTTCAGGATCGATGAAGCCCTTTTCCGTAAGGTTAACCTCATACACAACCGAATGGTTATTCAGGTTGCGGTGAATATAAAAAAGCGACTGCTTGGTGTGAGGGGGTACAGGGAAATTGGTAGACAGACTGATGTCTGAAAAGCTCATTAGAGCCGCCACTCCTAAAATCCAAACAGCCTTCATTCCGGGGTATTTTCTTAACTCAGATTTAATTATTTTTAAAAAATTTAGAGCCTTTGAAGCAGCAACTTCTCATGATTTCAGGTGCGTGGCGAAACGCGCTGCAAGTTAAAAGTTTTAGGCTCAAATTAATACTAGCTGCGCTCCTGTTGCTGGTATGTTCCTGGCTCGCTCCAATAGTATTTCAATACGCAGAACAACGCACCGGGGTTCAGCTTCCGGATTTTATTTTAGCATTACTTTCGGCTACCGATTTGTCACTGACAATTTTTATCGTCATGGACACGCTGCTGATCATCAGCATTATAGCCTTACTTACCAAGCCTGATTATTTCCTCGTTGTTCTCCAGGCGTATGTGCTGCTTACCCTTGTTCGATTTGTTACCATTCTGCTCGTTCCTCTGGAAGCGCCCGAAGGAATTATAGTTCTTCACGATCCGATAACTGATCGCTTTTTTTATCAGGGCGCAGTTATCACCAAAGACCTTTTCTTTTCCGGCCATGCAAGCATTCTCATGCTCATGGCTTTCGGAATGCCATTCCCGCGTTTTAAAATCATTCTGTCTATAGGAGCCACAGCCGTGGGTATTATGCTATTGATTCAGCATGCCCATTATACCATTGACGTACTGGCGGCACCTGTATTTGCCTGGCTGGCAATTTATGTGAGCCAAAAATTACATGTAGCGGTTGAAAAAGATGTCCCCAAAACCGCATCCAAAGATTAAAAACCAGCTTTATTCACTTCAGGAGGTAATCCTTACGTGCACATCTTAGTTTGGTAATATTGCGGTAAATTTGTGCCCTGAAAAGTGGCCAAAAGCCCGAAATCAGCGTTATATCAGAGAAAAACCCAGTACAAAGCCTATGAAATTGAAGGATTATCCAATTTTTGAATTTACCTCCCCCCTCAAGCCTGAACACATTAAATTTTTTGAAGATCATGGCTTTCTGCACTTCCGGGGGTTCATCAATCAGGATACAGTTGACCTTTTCAAAAGAGAAATGCGCACTATCGAGACGAAGTGGGCGGAACAAAATGTTGAGAAGGTAAACGGAGTACCCATTAAGTGGGGAAAGGATGTTGATGGCAGACCAATCGTTCAGCGATTTGCGTTTAGCTCCCAGCACAGCGATGTATTACACGAGTTTGTACAGGACCCTCGCTTTACGTCACTGTACCCGTTACTAGGACCGCATGCTAAAAATCCACGCATGGGTGAAAATGAAAAAGACGGTTTAGTAATTAATCACTACATCAACATCGACAGCAGCAACTTTTCCCGCTTAGGCTGGCATACAGACTCTTTGCGCGATGTTTTTTATGGCAAAAGAATTATGCCGATGCTGAACGTGGGGGTCCACCTGACCGATGCGGTACCCAATAATGGCGGACTTAAAATTCTGGCGGGCACACACAAGCAAAGTATTTTCGGATTGTTGTTCAGGAAGCGATACTTCATGGATCACAATTCCGATAAAAATGAAATGGGACTGATGACCAAAGCCGGAGATCTTACCATTCATGATGGTCGTCTCTGGCATAGGGTGGAGCAATCATCCATTATTGGGGAAACAAGCCGGAGACAGGTTATGTACGTTCCGGTAATTTGCGGAGAGCCGATGATTAAGGATGAAAACAGCAAGACGCAATTTTACCAGCGGTTTCAAAAGATGGCTAAATAATGAAGCAAGCTATTATAACGGGTGCGAGTAAGGGCTTGGGTAAAGCCCTTGCCCATCAGCTTGCAGAAAAAGGATACGACCTTCTGCTGGTAGCACGTTCAGAAAAAATGCTGGCAGAACTAGCGGATCAAATTTCAGAAAAGTATAATGTACAGGCGTACAGTCTCGCGCTCGATTTAAGCGATGGCCGATCGAGTAAGGCTATATATGATTGGTGTTTATTAGAATCATTCAATCCTTCCGTGCTCATTAACAATGCCGGCTACGCGTGCTGGGGGTTCTTTGATACCCTGTCCATTGATCAACAGCAACAAATGTTACAAGTCAACACCGGTTCGTTGGTTAATCTTACACATGTGCTGCTGCCTGCATTGAAACAACAGCCTTCAGCCTACATCATGAATGTTGCAAGCACCGCAGCCTATCAGGCTGTACCCACGATGGCGTTGTATGCTGCGAGCAAGGCTTTTGTAAAATCCTTTTCACGCGGACTTCGATATGAATTGCGTAAGACCACCGTATCGGTTACATGTTTAAGTCCGGGACCAATGGCTACCAATTTCATTCAACAGGCCGGAATGGAGGCTATGCAGGAAACGGCCAAGAAATTCGAGATGCCGGCTGATGAAGTGGCTAAAAAAGGATTGAATGCGATGTTCAATAAGAAATCAGAAAGCATTCCGGGATTGGTGAATTATCTCACGGTGAAGTTCTCAAACATTCTTCCGGATGCATTGCTTGAAAAGATTGCCGCTAATCTTTATTTAACAAAGCTCAAGTAGAGCTTCGCTCAGTCATTCAGAATTTCAACCTCAACACGGACATTCTTCATTGCATTGACACTGTGCTTATCGAAGATTGGTTTCTTACCGCCCCAGGCTTTTACTTCAATTCGTTCGGCAGCGATACCATTCGTTACTAAATATTCTTTGATAACTCCTGCCCGCTGGCCGGAGAGCTCTTTTGCTGAACCCTGCCCCTGCACGGTGCCTTCCATATCAAAGAAGTTTTTGTTGGGCCCCAGGGCAAGAATTTTTCCGCTGTGGTTACCGTTGGAGTGGCCGTGCAATCTGATTTTTAGTTCAGGATTTTCCTGCATCATCTGCAACAGGCTGTTCAATTCATATTTTGATTCCGGCAACATGATTACCGCATCGTTGTAAAAATAAACATGGAACAGCGTCTGAATGTCGCCCCGGTGGTACCGGATCAGGTCGAACGTGATCACAAGCGCTGAATCTCCAACACTGATAAAATTTTGCGTTGTATCGGCAATGGTTAACGGATACTTAATTTCGTGCTGTACTTTCCGGTACCCGAAAACATCTGCAACCAGCGTGAGCTGACCTGTTTTACTTTTCGGATCGGGTAAAACAACAACCCGGTTACCCTTTGCCTTTTCAATGAGCCGGCTGCGGTCGGTATCAATCAGTTCAACTTCACCGGGAATCTGTTCGCTTTTGGTTGAGTAATTCAGGTTTAAGTAAGCCCATGTTCCCTGGAATTTCTCCCTGGGTGTTTCAGGCTCGGATACTACAGCGGGCTTCTCCGGTTCTGCAACTACAGGCGTTTCCTGAACGGGGGATGGAACAGACTCTGATACTTTTTCAGGAGTAGCTGGAGTTACAGGCTGTGTACTAACGGTAGCGGGCGTTACCGGAACAGGCGTATTGGTCACAGCGGGTTCTGCTTTTGCAACTTCTACGGGAGGCTGGCCGTCTTTCACCACACGCACCCAGGCATCGGGGAACTCACCTTTTTTGCGCTCACCCTTCATCTCGGTGAGTGATTCCGCTCGATCGTTATCATAATGAACATATACCAGGTAAAGTTTCCCGGATTTGCTTAGGCCATAGTGCGCCTCATGGCCTTTTGCCTTTAATCCATCGGTATACTTGATGGCGTATGCTTCACGTGTATTTTTATACGCGGCCACTACAACATAATATCCGGATGATAAAGGTGCTTGCGCGATGCCGGCATGAGCAAGCAGCAACAGCACAAACAGTATAAGCAATCGGGTGGGATTCATATTAATCGGATTGAAAAAGTAATATCGGTTAAATACCTAAGATATTCAATTTTCGGCAGACACGCTTATTTGCCCGAGGCGAAAAGTTGCCTTAAAAAGCCTGAACCGTATCCTGTAAGCTGCACAAATGCCGAGGGAATGCTCAGGAGAGCGACCGGTAAACTCTTATTCACCCGCCAGGAATCTACAAAGATGCCCACGAAGTAAATCACGTAAAGCATCAAGACGGCTAGCGCGAATGACTTGCTGATGAGCCATAACACTACGGGTGAGAATAATCCCAACAGGAAAACAGCCGGGAACCAATGTGTAATTTTTACTTCTCCGGGATGCGCGCGGCCAACCTGAACTCTTCCCTTTCCAAACGATGCAACCTGACTATAAAATTGTGTAAGATTGGTTCTTCGCTTGTGATACACAAATGCCTCTGCCAATAGCACAGCCTTCAAGCCAAGCTTACGCATGCGGATGCTAAACTCAATGTCTTCTGCCAGCCGGTTAAATTTAAAGCCTTCTGTTCTCTCGAATACCTTTCGCGAAATACCCATGTTAAAGCTTCGTGGCTGAAAGGATCCTACACGTTTCTTCCCGCCACGAATACCGCCCGTAGTTAGTACGGAAGACATGCTATACGCCATAGCCCGCTGCAGCAACGTAAAATTTTGATGAGCCCGATCGGGGCCACCCCACGCATCGAATAAATCACGGTTCAGCGCTTCATCCACTACCGTAAAATATTCAGGAGGGATTATGCAATCTGAATCAAATACGACCATGTAATCACCTTTGGCCATCGCATAGCCGACATTGCGACTTGGGCCAGGGCCTGAGTTCTGCTTAACAACGTATTCGAGTTGAAGCTTGTCGCGAAACGAATCAACAATATCCCGGCACGGATTGGTTGAACCGTCTTCAACAATGATCACTTCAAAATTTCGGTAGTGTTGCCGCGAGAGGCTTTGCAGCAGTTCGTTTATTTCGTCCGGGCGATTATAAACAGGAACAATAACAGAATATTTCGGACGCTGCATTCAGCAAAAGTACTCAGATTTTAGAATTCCGGTTACGAAGACTACTGTCAGCCAGAGCTTGTCGAAGGCTATTTTGAGTAGAGAATCAGGTTTCGACAAGCTCAACCTGAAAATTTGTTTTAAGCTGACATAGTGACTTTCACCTCTTCTTTTTCTTCCATGCCAACCCTGTTGATCACCAGGTAATCGCGCGAGGTGAGCGATTGCATGGCCAGCATCTCCGCCAAAAAGCCGGTGACAAAAAGCTGTACACCGATGATGATAGCGACAAGGGCAATGTAGAACAACGGTTGTTCTGTGATTGTCCGCTTTAATGGAATTTGGGAAATGTAAAATGAGTCGATCTTCGCCCAGAAAATTGATACGGTTATGATAAATCCAACGAGGAATGAAAGTGTTCCCAATAAGCCAAAAAAGTGCATCGGCTTTTGACGGAACTTGCTTACGAACGTGATGGACAGTAAATCTAAAAAGCCGTTCATGAACCGTTCCCAGCCAAACTTGGTAGACCCGTATTTACGGGCGCGATGCTCAACAACTTTCTCTCCGATCTTTTTAAAGCCCGCCCATTTTGCAATCACCGGGATGTAGCGGTGCATTTCACCGTATACGGAGATGTTCTTAATAACTTTCTTATCGTAGGCCTTAAGTCCGCAATTGAAATCGTGGAGCTTAATGCCGGAAATTATACTGGTAACTTTATTAAAGAATTTTGACGGAATGGTTTTCGAGAGCGGATCGTTGCGCTTTTTTTTCCATCCGGAAACCAGATGATAACCATCCTGCTTAATCATTTTATACAGATCGGGCACTTCATCCGGACTGTCCTGTAAGTCTGCATCCATGGTTATGATCACATCACCTGCAGCAGCCCGGAACCCGGTTTGCAGTGCAGCGGATTTACCATAGTTACGGTTAAACCGGATACCTTTAATGTGGCTGTCTTCTGTTGATATCTTTGCAATGACTTCCCACGTATCGTCCGTGCTGCCGTCATCAATGAAAATTACTTCATATGAAAAGCCGTGCGGAGTTAACGCACGGCTTATCCATTGGCAAAGTTCGGGAAGTGATTCCTCCTCGTCTTTAGCTGGTATAACAATTGAGATGTCGTATTTACTGTTGGGCATCTAGAACGATACGGGCTGATTTTTCTTTACAATAGCGCCACTTATCAGGGCGAATATAGCGCCTGCAACCACAAGGAAAACATAGGTCAGGGCTATTTTAGCCGGTGAGAACTGATTTTGTGTGCTCTCACGGGCAGCCTCCATCGCCTCATCCATCTGATCTTCCGGCATACCAAAGCCGCGCATCATTTCTTCTGTGTTAGCGAGTGAAGCCTCCGTTAATTTACCGGGAAGTTCAGGGTCAATGACAAAGTACAACAGAAAAGAAAACAACACGGAAACAACTCCGGAAGCAGCGAACATAATAAACCCGTGCTGGTAAGCCTTACCAAAAGAGATAAAGCCCCCTATTTCCTTACGATAGTTGATACCTGCGTAAACAGCATAGCCGACAGAAACCAATATGGAAAGAAGCATCATTTTCATTTGGACCAGAATAGCGTAGTTAATCGCATAAATTACGAGCGTTAACACAACTGATATTCCTCCAAGAATAAGTCCGTTTTTTACAGCATTATTAACTAATCCGGGTGTTCCCGGATTTTGCTGATTCGAATCAAGCGGTGCTTTGATTTTATTTTCTTCCATAGTTGTTATGTTTAGGTGTGAATAGATAATTACGACTTAGGTTGCTTCCTTAAAATTACCGATAAAATAATGCTAATAAAAAAGCCAATCATCAGGCTTTGAACAAAATGCTGGCCAGCCAATGACTTCCCATTAGTAGCCGGGAGACCCTCCATCATTACATGAATTCGATTTTTTTCTGCCTCAGTTAATGTTGCATTCGCAGAAAATGTTTTGGCTGCCTCCAGGGCTTGATCGATGAAATCAGAGACAAATTCAGGCTTAATGTTGCTGTATATCAAGACCACCAGAGCCCCCAGGGTTGCGGCTACGGTTACAAAAATCAAGCTACCAACCATCCCCTGCCCGAAAGACAACACGCCATCCTGGTGATTATTTCGGAATTCCTTTAGCGTAAAGAATATAAAAATTCCATAGAGCAAGATTCTAAAGTCAGCATACGGTAAAATAAGCATCGGATGCGGCCCGATAAAATACAGGATAATCAACAACGCTCCTGCGAGTATTCCTGCAATTGCGCCATTGCGAAGGCTAATGCCAAGTAACGGTGATTTTTTCATTACAGGTCAAGCCACTGCTTATCGTTGTTGAACACCGCGACCGTTTTACCGGTAAGCGCTTGCTTAAACCAGGGCGAGTTTTTTGATTTTGAAAAATTGGTTTTTTCATCGAGCGTCCAGGTGCGATCCGGATCAAGCAAGGTGAGATTTGCTTTTGCCTCCACATCAATTACAGGTTGCTCCAGGCCAAGCACAGCACGCGGACCGTTCGTAACTTTTTCGATGAGCAAATCCCACTTAACCTCTTTGGAAAGCGATACTAAATTTGCAGCAAATGTTTGCAGATTAATAATCCCGGTATCGGCATGATCGAACTCAATGCTTTTGCTTTCATCATCCTGAGGCGTATGGCCCGAGCAGATCACGTCTATCGTTCCGTCTTTCAAACCTTTAATAAGCGAATCGTTGTCGCTCTTCGAACGCAGAGGCGGGTTTGTTTTATAATTTGTATCAAACGTTGAAAGCATGCTGTCATCCAGCAGTGCCTGGTATGCTGCAATATCACAGCTCACGTTCATTTTCTTTTTCGCGGCACGCACCAACCCGATTGATTTTGAAGTTGAAAGTCGTGAAAGATGCAATCCTCCGCCAGCGTAGGTCAACAGCTTGATGTTGCGGCTGATCGCGATTTCTTCAGCGATCGAAGGCATACCTTTTAATCCGAGTAAAGCACTGTTCAACCCTTCGTGCATTTGACCAAACATGTTCAGCCAGATATCCTCCGGGTGATCAATCAGCACTCCGTTAAACTTCTGTAAATACTGAAGCGATTTGAGAAAAATATCTGTGTGCCAGATTGACTTAAGGCCATCGGTGAACCCAACCGCACCAGCTTCGTGCAGATCAATCATTTCGGTGAGCTCTTCACCTTTGTTGTTTTTCGTTACCGATGCCAGCGGATGAATCTGTACAAGACGACTGCCATTACTCTTTGTAAGGTAGCTGACATCATTCTTGGTTTGAATGCTGGGTGATGTATTCGGCAGGGTGGCTAGTTCGGTAAATCCTCCTGCGGCAGCGGCTTTGCTAACCGAGTCCAAATCTTCCTTGTGCTCAAGCCCAGGATCACCGATATGTGTTCCAAGGTCGAACCAGCCGGTGGAAAGGATCATGCCTTCCGCCTTAATGATTTTATCAGCCTGAAAGTTTTTATCACCGATTTCGGTTATCCGGCCGTTCTGAATGAGGACGTTTTTTTCTTTTTTATGGAATGGAGAGTTACTGTCGAGGATTTTGGCGGCCTGGATAAGTATCTTCATTTTAAGAATCGGATCAGGAGAATCTCAGCCAAAAGGAAGAAAAGCGCGAGAATCAGCACATATTTCCATAATGGTTTCCCCAAATATCTCGCTTTTATTTCGTTGCTGAAAGCCTCTTCTGAATTTGATTCAAAAATACTGATGGTTTGTGGGTTGCCTAACTGCTGTTTTACAGCCTCGCCTGAATATTGAGCCAGTAGCGACTCATATTTATTCAGGTTAAAAGCCAGCAGACCTACGGTATCGCGCTCATGCGTGACTTTATAAAATCCGGCATTCATGCTAAAGCGGGGTAAGTCCATCACGACCTGATCGGCCAGCTTTCGTTGCGCAGGAACAATCTCTTGTGCCCCCACAAGCTTCATTGGCTGCTCACCCGTAATACTGTCGAGTCTGAGGGTTATAAAAGATTCATTCAACGAATAATATGGCTTTACTTCACTCTTTTTGCCGGATGCAGCCATTCGGTACATAATGGGAACAAATAAAGCAGCGTTATGTAGGGTCGTAAACTCATTTTCAAGCGGAGCGCTTAGTAAATAAATTTTTCCTTGTTGATTAAAGATAGATAAGTAGGGCTGCTCGTTCTTAAATTTCAAAATGGCCGAACGATCCATGCCCCAATCAATAATCCTGGTTGCCTGTGGCATAGCCAATCGCGCAGAACGTTCCTCAAAAACATTTTCAAAAAAAGGATTTTTGAAATCCGGGTAATCAAGCTCGGCTAACGGAATAGCTTTTACCGGATTTAACGTTGCTATCCGAAGTAAACTTTTGTATGATGATACGTCCGGTGTGCCTCCCGGAATTACAAACAGCGCACCACCTCCATCAACATACGTTCTTAACGATGCAGACAAGGACGCATCAAACCGATCGATACCGTTTACCACGACCAGATCAGCCTCATCCAGCAGACTATAATTAAAATTGCTAACCGTAAAGGAACGGAACGCAAATACCTGCTTGTTTCCGAATACGCGTTCAACCGGAGTGATCAGGTTCTGATCTTTAATTTCCACTACCCGAATCTTCTCTGAAAAATTAAGCGCCAGGTAAAACTCGTTATCAAAGCTAACCGGGTAGTCGTTAAAGCTAACCGTGGCCCGGCTTACGCCACTTAATCCGGTGGTAAGACCTGACTGCCGGACAGGCAAGTCGAATGAGCTTTCAACCACGGCTTTCGCGGCAATGTTAACGGAAGTTGTTCCGGTCTGAATGCCGTTTACCGTGAGCTTCACCAATAATTGCTCAACAGCCTTTTCTCCATCGTTGCGCATGCGGATATGCAGTGTATTCTTTTCACCACCCACGACAAACGGATTTTCGAGGTATGCGGTATCGATAAAAATGTTTGTATTATTCTGATACGTTAACGGAACCAGGTGCCAGCGTTGAGTTGTATCGTACACGGCAGGATTTAATGATCCAACGGTAGACTGCTGAAAATCCGAGATCCAGAAAACTTCACCCGATGCCTGCGCGCGTGAAAGATTTTGAATCCGCTCCTTGACTTCATTTAAATTCCGGCTGACCGGTGATAGCCGAACCTGCGTGAGCAAATCAATGACTTCCGTTTTCGTTTTATATGAATTTGAAAATGGCGCAAAGTCGTTTGTGAGTAACCGGTACCGGGTATCGGGTGGAAATACATTTACGATTCTCTTTACATAGCCGATACCGGCATCCAATGCGCTAGTCTTTTCACCTACCGGCACGGACATACTCAAGGAATTATCCAGGTAAATAGAAATATTCCGGTTGGTAGAAAACTGCTCGCTGGCAGGAATGATCGGCTGCGCGAACGTGAATACTAGAAAAAGTAAAAACAAGATCCGTGACGCAAGAATTAGGTAATGCTTGAGTTTGCGTTTCGCGGTAGTGGCCTCCTGCACATTGCGCAAAAAGCGGGTGGTTGAAAAATAAATACGTTTTGTCTTTCGGAAATTGAAGAGGTGAATAATGACCGGGATCGAGAGGGCGGTCAAGGCCCATAAAAACGCAGGATATAAAAAACTCATTGTGGCGAAGTTAGACCATTTTAGATTTAAGACGTTAGATTTTAGCCTTTAGATGTGTCGTCAATGAAAAGCCTTTCAAAAATTATTCTAACGGCTAATTATTCGGATAAATAAAAAAAGGCCGCCCTGACGGGACAGCCTTACTTTTATGAAATGGGTTTGGGAAATTATTGTTTCCCGCCCAGCATCACGAGGTCGTTCACGGTGATCTCCGTGATGTAGCGTTTCTCGCCTTTGTCGGTTTCAAAATCGCGGTGCACGAGTTTGCCTTCCACGGCTACCTCCTGACCTTTCTTGAGATACTTCTCGGCAACGCCTGCCAGCTTACCCCAGATCACTACATTGTGCCACTGGGTGTCTTCTACTTTTTCGCCTTTCGCATTCTTGTAGGAGTCAGACGTAGCGATGGAGAAGGAAGCCTTCTTTTTGTCGCCAAACGTTTTCACTTCAGGATCTTTGCCTAAACGACCGATCAACTGCACGCTGTTTCTCAAACTTTTCATAACTGTACTATTTAAATTGTTTAACATACACATCCATTTGTCATGTTGAGCCTGTCGAAACATGACGACCCAACCTGACTGCCGACCGGTTTATTTCCGATTGACGATACAAATGTCTGACGAGAAAAAAGCGATAGTCGTATGGTAATCAATTACTTTCGGTTATATTCGTTTGTAAACGTTTACATACGGGTCTTCGGCTCCGCTCAGACCCTTTCAAAACCTCAGAATCATGGCAAAAACAGCAGAAAAAGTTTGTCTGGAGTGCGGGGAGAAACTTGTTGGCCGGGCCGACAAAAAATTCTGTTCCGACCAGTGCCGCATCAGCTACAACAACAAATTGAACAGCGATGAGACGAATTATGTACGCAATGTGAACAACGCGCTTCGCAAAAACAGGCGCATTTTAACCGAGTTGAACACCACTCAAAAAACAGTTTCTGTAAGCCGCGAAAAGCTGCTGGAGAAAGGGTTCGATTTTAAGAACTTTACCTCCACATTTACCACCAAAGAAGGCAAGCTTTATAAATATTGCTACGAGCAAGGTTATCTGGAAATGGATAAAGGTTATTATCTGTTGGTGGTGAAGAAGGAGATGTAGGATTTTGTAGCTTAGATAAGGAAAATATGTACCATATGACGTATACACCAACATTGGTGGCGATGTAGCCGGACAAAAAAAGCCGACTACTAACGAATGACTCGCTGCTAACAATGATTCGCACAAGGACAAGTGTACCACTAGCAACACAGTTAACAACCTACCGATTCAAGACTGGGGCTTAGAAGCTATACACAGTCTTTTGAATAAATTAAGATCTAAATCAATGAAACCTATGGATAGCCCATTTGAATCCAAGCAACCTAAGTCCACAAAATTCTTTTCAGGAAATTTGAAGAAGTATTTGTTCGAATTTAGTTTACTGTTTCTTGCAGTTTTCCTTGGTTTTTTTGCAGATAGTCTACGGGAGGAGAATTCTGAAAAGCAGCTAGCATACGAGCTTGGTAAAAGCTTTTACGAAGAACTCAAAAATGATTCCGTGACGATTTTATCTAAAATTGATAGTCGAATAAAAAAAGAAAGAGCCATTGAGTATATGATAACCTTTTTGAAAGACAGTAGTCTGCAAACATCTTCGAAGAGTTTGTCTATAAATTTCTTATGGGCTACAACAGTTAGAACTCCCATAATCTTTACTCCACGCACGGTAATATTGGAGCAATTAAAGAGCTCTGGGAGTTTGAGGTATTTTAAAAATCAACGGTTGCAGCAGTTGGTTGGTGACCTGTTTGTCTCCATCGAATACATCCATGAACGGCAGGAACTCGAAGCTATTGTCTACAAAGATTACATAGAGCCAATCATGATAAATCATATGGATTTTGAGTTTCAACGTAAGTTGTTCAGTACTGGTATATTTGACAGGTTGGCCAGTTACGAAAGCAGTGATGAGTACATTCCGTTTCATTTTTCTCAGCCAGAACACATCAATCGGGTGGCATGTATTAATGCTCTTAGCTACTATCACACTAACAATATTAAATCTACGCGTATGATTCCATTTGAAGCCTATGCAAAGATTAATGCTATACTTCTTAAAGAACTTCGTCATGAGTTCAAATTAACCCCAATAGGTAAGTGACCGGACGACTATTAAAAGACGCTGTTGTAGTTAACCTGTGACAAAAGTGCAGGCTACGAATAAAGTTGAGGAGAAGGCCACGCAGCCACAAAAAAGTTATAGCGTTTCAGTTTCTTACTTAGTTTTATCACGATGAACGCCTTAGGCTGGTCGCTCTAAGCCGTAGTAAATTTTCACATGAACCGAAGACTCTTCATCAAAAACACCGGCCTGTCGCTAGCGGCAACATTTTCTCTGCTCCTCTTTTTCTCAATAAGCTGTTCCGTTGAAAAAAGAAAAGCCGAGTCAGATGCACAATCCTCAGATTCACAGAAAGCTGACACCTGTGATTTCACCAACGATTACAAAGAATTAACAGCGGAGTGGTTAAAAGAATTAAAGATTACTGAATTTACCTGGCGGGAAAATCTTCATGGTGCGTTAATCGCGCAAGGTGAGGACACCGTTTTTATTTCACAAGGCGGCTGCGGTCCTTTTGGAATCTCTGTTGACTTATGGATGAGAACTCCCGCACCGGATATTACCGATTCAACCTTCTGGATATCCAAAGCATTAGAGCTGGCTGACAAGTACCAGATGACTGATTACTCTGAAATAATCCGGAAAGGCAAATTGAGAAGAACCGAAATAGATGCATTCAATGTCTGGTATGAGGTGTTCCCTGAAAATCAGGCTGAGAATGAAGTATTTGAGGGAATAGCCGTTGTTCTTGAAAAAGATTTCAAAAGGCTGAGCATGAGTAAATATTTTAATTAAACATTCTTCAAATGAACCGCAGACACTTCATTAAAACCACAGGGTTGTCGATAGCGGCAACGGTGGTGTACAGAAACGCATTCAGCGCCTCCAACCCGGAAGGCATTTCAAAACTCAGTTTACCGGATGAAGTTTCCGCCATCGTTAATAACACGCACGTTACACTCGTGCGCTCCGGAGATTTCTGGATCTATGAAGATGTTGCCGTGAGCTTTGAAAGCGTTAAGGATGTCATAACGGTGTTCATTGAAGCGCCCAACGTTTCACTCAGTGCAGTGATGCTGAAATGGAAAACACCGATCGATACGAAAGCAACTGTACTAAACGACCAGTGGGAACGAACCTATGGTGATGCCTCGTGGCACGCGCAGCGGGAAGGCGAACAGTTTCCGTGGTACTTCATCGAAGCGAATGCAAGCGGAACGAACGGCTTTGGTATAAAGACCGGAGCAAAATCATTTTGCGCCTGGAACATCACCAACTGTTCACTCGGATTAACGCTCGATACCCGCTCAGGCGGAAACGGTGTGAAGCTGGATAAACGCAAGATAAAAGCTGCCGAGCTTGTCAGCATTACGAGTAAAGGGAATGAAACCCAGTTTGAAACCGCTAAGCGGTTTATGAAACTCATGTGCGATAACCCGCGCATGCCCAAACGGCCTGTCTATGGCATCAACGATTGGTACTTCAGCTACGGCAATAATTCTTCGAAGCTGATTATGGAACACACGAAACTCATCGCGCCAGCGGCTGACGGATTAAAGAACCGCCCCTTCTCAATGATCGATGACGGCTGGTTTAAAACTTCACCCTGTGGACCGGAAGGCAAATGGAGCTGGGGCGATGACATGATCACACCGAACACCAACTTCCCCGATATGAAGCAGCTTGCCGATGACATCCGAAAGGAAGGCATGCGACCAGGATTGTGGATCAGGCCGCTCAGCAGTAAAGCCGGAACAAATGAATCGCTCTTGCTGCCCACCAGTAACACCAGGCGCAGTGACATGCCTGTACTTGATCCCAGCATCCCGGAAAATCTAGAAACAATTAAGAATTATTTCAAAACCTATCATCAATGGGGGTATGAAATGATCAAGTTTGATTACACGAGCTGGGATATTTTCGGCAAGTGGGGCATGCAAATGATGCGCGACAATGCCATGACCCAGCCGGACTGGAGCATGTACGATACTTCTAAAACAAATGCCGAAATCATTTCAGGCATGTATACCGCTATCCGCGAAGCTGCGGGAGATATCTACATCATCGGGTGTAATACGTTTAGTCATTTATCAGCCGGGTTGTTTGAGCTGAACCGGATTGGTGACGATACATCGGGAAACGAATGGGATCGGACACGCAAGATGGGCGTAAATACATTGGCGTTCCGAGGCATTCATCACGGAGCATTTTATGCAGCCGATGCAGATTGTGTTGGACTTACTACAAAAGTTCCGTGGGAGAAGACAGAGAAATGGTTGCAGCTTGTGGCGAAGAGTGGAACTCCACTCTTTATTTCCGCGCAGCCGGAAGCAACAAAAGACGCACAGTTAAAATCAATCAAGGAATGCTTCAAGCTGGCGTCACAGGAACTTCCGTTGGGCGAGCCGTTGGATTGGATGGAAACTGCCGTTCCAAAAAAATGGAAACTCAACGGTAAAATTGAAAGTTTTGACTGGACTTAATTATTGTTCAATATCAGCCTGAGCCTGTCTAGTGTCAGCCTGAGCTTGTCTAGTGTCAGCCTGAGCCTGTCGAAGGCTCGGTACTCAGGTTTCGACTCTTCGGCAGGCTCAAAGCTCAACCTGACAATCATCTTATTCTGCCTCTATCAGCATTTCAACTTTTTCCAATTCAGCTTTACCTTCCCAGGAATTACGTGCTGTAAACTCATACATGTCCTGAAAATGATTCAGGAATAGTACAGCCGCTTTTGTTGTTTTCTTAAGTGAAGATACATATTCCGGAACGGTGTAAGACTTGGCAGGCGCCTGAAGATGCTGTTCCTTATGCTGACCGAGAAGCCTACGCCAGTTTTCGTTGGGCACGTTAATGGTTTCAGGGACTTTTACTTTCCCGGTATTTTTTAAAACCCGGATCACCTTGAACACATCTCCGCGTTTAATAAAGGGTATAAATTTTTCCGCTGCAGCTTTCGCATCCTTATGCGCGATGGCAACTTCTTCCTGATAATGTTCTAAAAACTTCACCTCCACCACCAGGTTTGAATCTTCAATAACCTCGGACAAGGACATTTCACGGTATTCGATCCTGCTCATGTTGGTTTTAAAATCGTGATCTTCAATATAGCAAAACAAGAAGCGATAAATGATTATCTTCGGTTCATGATGCGGCAAAATCAGGTAAACGGTCCAAAATTCTCACGTTTAATTATGAGCGTGATGATCTTGCTCAGCACGTTGTCATTTTTGGGTACAACTTCCGCGAACACCGATAGCCGTAAACCCGCTACGCGGGAGACCATCGTCCGGAGAAATCTAACTCCTAAGCGAAGTATTTCCCTTCAATGTGCCAGGCAGCACGTTGTTTTCACTGATTTTTTTCGAGGCATTGATCAGATCAGCTTACGTTATTCGTTGCCACAGTACGAACGATTATTGCAAACCGGGCTCGATGCGAATTGCACTAAAAAATCTCCATCTCCGGAAATTCAACAGGCAATCCAATTGCACGCACCCCGCAGTGCTGACCTAATCACTTCATACCCGGGATAATCCTATCCCCCATCTGCCGCATGTAACGGCAGCAATTCAATTATTATTTATTATTCACGCTAACGGAGGTCGAAAGACGCTGTTACAAGTATTGCTTTATGAAAAAAATAGTCAGAGCCCTGCGGATGACGGGTTATATATTTATATTGATTGTCGCTGCATTTGCCGTTGGAATGACCGGGCACTTTTTACCGATTACCCGTGAACGGTATCAGGATAAAAGAAACACAACCGAACAGGTTGATAAAAAGCGGGAAGAGGATGATTTAGAATCAGGCATCTGAAAAAGTATACTGTTACGTACTTCGTAAAACGGATTCAATTGCAAAAGAAATAACCGCAGAGGCGCAAAGAGCGCAAAGGGTAAATGATATGCCGTCTATGGCAAGATATCTCTACGTACTTTGCGGACGAAAAATAAATGAGTAAAGTTCCAAGGAAATACTTTTTCTCTGCGCCCTCTGCGTCTCTGCGGTTAAAAAAATTATTTACAGCTAACAACTGCTGGCAGAACGCGATCAGCATCAGCCAGAATTTACTTGCTAACCGCCCCGGGGTTAATAACGATCTCAATCCGCAGTTTATGCCGTGAATCATTTTATGATTCGCTCCGATCATACTGACTTCGCAAGCTTTATTGCTGAGAACAGTACATTAAAAATGAATTTTTAAAATCCGATCCACACGCATTACCGTACCGATATTTTCAAATCGGAACATGCAAAGAGCTGTTTCCTGAAACCTGAATTGTTACCCTTCGATTAAATATCCGACTTTTTCAGTCTAAGGTAACTGAGGTAATTGAACACGAAGGTCCACCCAAGCGCAATGGCTACTGAGCTGATCTTTATATAGTCCTGAATCTCCATAAAACCATACCGGTAGAAAGGAAAAGGAACCAGTCTGGAAATAGATTCCAATGGGAAAAATTGAATGCTGTCCGGGAAATAATCATCCACATTTAGTTTGATAATCAGTTCCAGCATACTGGAAAGCAGCAGGAGAATAATCGTTAATCCCGAGCGTCTAACAATAATTCCCAACAACAATGCGAACGACAGGTATTCGAAAATTTCCAGTAAGTACGCCAGATAGAATTCGAGATCGGTGAATACATACTTCCACTCAACATTCGGTGTATAAATAAACCCGGTAATGCCTGCAATCAGGAAGATCAATAAAACGCTTGTTACACTAAGCAATCCGATAAGCAACAGTTTGGACGCCAGGAATTCCCAACGGCTAAGGCCGTCAATAATATTTTGCCGCACGGTTCTGTACGAATATTCATTCGTGATGGAGATCACAACCATAATTCCCAACAACACCTTAAACAATCCGCTCCACCAAACCAGGTTAAGCCACACGTCAGGGAAATGATAAAGTGGAATCCGATCGATGTTTAAGTTCTCACCAAATCCATCAATGAATGACGCCAGCCATTTTAAGAATTCCATTCCACTGGCCGTTGAGAATCCAATCGTAATAAAATACAATCCGCATACTACCCAAAACGTGCGGTAGCTGGTCATCTTCTTAAGTTCTATTTTCAGCAGGTGCAGCATGGCAATTATTTTTGGGGATTGTTGGCCAGAATTTCAAGAAACTGTTTCTCGAGACTTTTCTTCTTCGTAACGAGATGCGTAGCAACAACATTCTTATCAAATAGAAACCGGTTAAGGTCCTTACCGTGAAACCCATCTCTCAACGAGACCTGATAGACCCCTTCTTCTTTCGTAATAGAAGACGTTCCGGTGAAGGCCAGTAAAATTTCATTCAGATTTTCTACGTCTGCATTTACTTCCACCGTTTCAGTGCCTTTGCCCACATCCCCCACCGGGCCGGAATGAATCAGGTTCCCGCGTTGAAGAATGGCAAAGTGCGAGCATACTTTCTGAACCTCATCTAGTAAATGGCTCGCCAGGATAATTGTCTTTCCGTTGGCGGCAATTTTTTTGATGATCTCGCGAATCTCAGCAATTCCCATCGGGTCGAGACCATTGGTAGGCTCATCCAGAATCAGCACAGTAGGATCGTTAAGCAACGCAGAAGCAATCGCAAGGCGTTGCTTCATTCCCAATGAATACGTTTTGTACTTGTGATCTTTACGGGCTGTCAGTTCAACCAACTCCAGTACATTCGGAATATTTTGCACCGGGCATTGCTTGATCATGGCGTTCAACTCCAGATTTTGCTGACCCGTGAGGTACGGATAAAAAATAGGATGCTCCAGTACAGCCCCGATCTTCTTACGCACCTGATGGGTTGGCTTTTCACCAAACCAGGCAAACTCTCCCGCTGTAGGATTTACCACACCCATCAGCATGCCGAGCGTGGTTGTTTTACCGCTTCCATTAGGTCCCAGCATTCCAAAAACCTGGCCTGCCTTTACTTCAAGTGCGATATTGTTGACTGCGCGGATTTTTCCAAAGTCCTTGATCAGTCCGTTAACGGAGAGTACTGTTTGCACGGGAATGAATTATGATTAATCAGTCGAAGGTAAGAAATGAGAATTACGTTATCACTTCTCTTTATTCATCATGCTTTTGAACTTCTGGCCGATGTCAGAATTACTATCCAGGGTAGAGAAGAGGCTGGTGATTTGATTTAATGCTATTTTACCGACTATATCCATCACGTACACATTTTCTCCATCATCAACTGCAATCACTACTCCTTTCGTATCACCATCAACCTCTTTGATATATGCATTAAAGCTTTTTCCTTCGTACTTCGTGTTCATGATCTCTTCGAATTTTTCGGCCTTATAGCCCGCTACAAGCTTTTTATACGCTTCCGCGCCAAAATTTTTATCCTTTTTACTTACCCAAACAACCTTCATCTTTTCAATGTCCTTAATCAGTTCATCAAACGCTTTGTCGCCTTGCTGATTGATCATTCGAAGGGTGTTGTTGTACAGAAAAAATGTTCGGGATGAATACTTGCGATCGAACTCATTGGTGGTCTCGGTTTGCGCAAGACCCATGAACGTGATGAGAAAAAAAGCTACAGTAAAAATAGTTTTCATAGACAGGGATATTAAAAATTAAACCTCACGCATCGGCATCCGAGGCGTGAGGTTGCAAAATAGTTAGAGAAGAAGTTAATTTCCTTTCTCGTTCATTTTCTCAAGCTTATCCAGGCCGCCTACATTCAGCTTACGGCCAATCTTGGAAATTTGTTTCAAGTCAATTTCACCGAAGAGGCTGATGATCATAAATTCCGTGTTACTTCCGATCAGCATCACGAATTCACCAATTTTTCCTGGGCTGGTTTCTTTAATGTAAAACTTCATGTCTTTGTCCTTATCCCGAACTGACATCAGCTCGTCATACTTGTTTTTATTAACAACCGACAATGCTTCAGTGTAGTACGTACGCGCACCCGTCACTTTCTCCTTACCCAACACGCGCAGACCCTTTAATTTTGAAATGGCGTCAATTACTTCTTTGTCTTCTTCCGTAGTTGCTTCCATGTTCGTAAACAAGCTGAACATTTTACTCGAAATGGTCGCCTGTGTTGTAAACGATTCATCTGCGGCATACTTATCGAAAAACTTCGTTACCGCTTCTCCCTGTGCAAATGCTCCAGTCCCTGCTGTGATCAATGCCAATACTATAATTATCCTTTTCATATTCTTTTTTTCAATTATTGGTTATAAATTCTTTTTCTCCTTTATTTTATCCTCAGCTTCATTGAGTACGTTGATTTTCTTCGCATTCTCTTCCGCTGTGCTGAACCCTTTCGAAATCATCATGAAAGCTTTCTTTGTTTCTTCAAACGCTTTCTGCTGATCTTCCGTCATGGCCATGTCGGGCTTATCCTGAATTTCTTCCCGCACAAAGAAGATTGCTGCTGCCACTACCGCAATTCCGGCTGCAATGCGCAAGCTTGTTTGCCACAGATTTACCGACTTACCTTTTGACTTAGCCTGCACATTCTTAAGCAGCTTTTCATCAAATTGCTTATCCGTTGCTTTTTGCTTTTGCTCATCAAAATAACTGAACAGCTTAGCGGTTTCCTTGAAACGTTCCGGCACTTCGTGCGTTCGGAACCATTCGCGCAAACGCTCCTCTTCTTCCAGGGATGTCTCGCAATCCCAGTATTTTTTGATCAGCGCTTCGAGTTGATTATAGTCCATACGCGTTCATCTTCATCAGTTTTTCTTTCACAGCGTTGCGAGCGCGGAACAGGTTTACTTTTACCTGGTTCATATCAATTTCCATAATCTCGCAAATCTCATTATACGTGTACCCTTCGACATCGCGAAGGTGAATTACCTGCCGCTGTTTTTCAGGCAGTGCAGCAATAAATTGGCTTACGTGTTTCATACTTTCACCCTGTTCTGTTTTAACATCGGGTGTTCTGTCTGTAACCTGGATATGAAAGCTTTTCTCAAGTGATTCAGTCCCCTTCCGCTGGTTGGCTCTAAGCTTGTCGAGCGAGAGGTTTTTGGTGATCCGCATGCACCATGCTTCCATGTTTTCGATGGTATGCATCTGCTCACGGCCGTTCCAAACCCTGATGAAAACTTCCTGAACTATATCCTTCGCATCATCGTCATTGCCCAACATCCGCAGGGCAAAGCGAAAAAGCTTGTTTTTAGCAGGCAAAACACGATTTTGAAAGGCCTCGAGGTTCATGTATTCAAATCCGATAACAAGACGCTCGCCATTACCGGTTGTTACAATTTACTCAAAGAATTTTTAGGGAATCGGACGAGAATCATAGCTGAAGTGGTAGAAAGGCTTTAAGTTGACACAAAACCGTTGAATGGGACACATTAAAAGAATATACAAAACAATTACTGCGACATTATTACCCGGCCATGATCCTTCCTTTCTGATCATTGGCGCTCAAAAGGCTGGCACCACGTCACTGCATTATTACCTCGACCAGCATCCCCAACTCGCAGGCTCGTTTCCCAAAGAGGTTAATTTTTTTTCCAGACACATCCATCATGGTAAAGATATCAACTGGTACCGGCAGTGTTTTACTTCCCTCACCAAGCCAAATGCTTTGTTCTTTGAATGCACTCCAAACTATATGAATTCAGAGTCCATTGCGCAGGATATTGCAAAACATTATCCCCGGATCAAACTCATCATGGTGCTCAGGGAGCCTGTTGCGCGGGCATTCTCAGGATGGAATATGTATCGGGGTTATTCTCAGAAACAGGTTGATCGGAAAAAGGCGAGCAAAAAAACACCTCAGTCCGAAAATAGGGTTTATCAACATTTCTTTAATAATCGGGCAACGTTTCCGTCATTCAGCGAAATAATTGCAACCGAACTCGAATTTATCAGCAAGGGCAGCGCTGACGGACCCTTCATGCTTCGAAAAGGTTTGTATGCCGATCAGATCAAATCCTATTACAGATATTTTGATAAAGACCAGATTTTAATTTTAGGCTTCAAGGATTTAATACGCTCTCAGGCAGAAACCTGCAACCAAATCCTGCAATTCCTGGAAGTTGATGGACCCCCATTTACGCACAGCATCCGAACAAGAAACAAGGGGGAATATGCTGACAAGATTTCTGAAGCTGATAAAATACAGTTACAGGATTTTTATAAAGAACCCAATCGGCAACTTAAAGAGTTATTAGGCAGAGACCTGAACTGGTAAGCTATTTTTTTCGCTTTGACTTAGCCTCTCGAACAAGCTTCGAATCAACGTTTTCCTTGTTAACCGATTCGTAATTCCCCTTTCCCAGCACTGCAATTTTTTGCAGTGTTTTAGCAGAACCCTGGGCTGTTCCAAAATTAAACACTGTAAGGAAGATATCCTCTTTCGAGAATCGTTTGATTAAGGCAAGGGTTTCTTCGGAAACCGGGAACTCACCATCGGTAGCGAGAATGATCCGGTTATTCCCTGCGCGGATATAGTTTTCGTCCGCAACCTCATAGGCTAACGCGATGGCTGTGTTACCATCCGTTGTTCCTTTTGATTTAAGCTTATCGATTGCCTTTTTGATCTTTTCCTGTTCCTTAAATGAAATTGGTTTAAGTAGTACTTCCGGTTTTCCGGAAAAAACAACCACCGATAATTCATCCTCTTCGCGCATCATCTCCAGCAGTTGCAGTACGGATTTTTTCAGCAGTGGTAATTTATCTGCACGGTTCATCGAGCCTGAAACATCGAGCAGCAACACCATATTGTTGGTAGCATATCCTTCCATGCTGCGCGATAGATCAGGGTTTCGGTCGAGCCAGATGGTATCGTGCCGCTCGATATAAATTGTGTCACGTGAGTTTGTATTCTGTGCGAGCGCTAAGGCCTGTGTTTTCGGAGTAACCTTAATTGTCTCTGTATCGGTTGTTGCTTGACTTTGTGACGGAGTTGAAGCAGCTGGCAAATTTTGTGCTTTATATTTATCCGGTTCTCCCCCTAAGATGAAAAGTTCAGGTTCATAAATGGTTTGCAACAACGGCACCTTTGCCAGTTCACAAAACTTATTATAGTTACGTGCAACATTATTAAACATATACACATAGCTGTGATATGGATGGCTGTAGCTCAAGGGTGACAACGTTGACGTTTTAAAATCCGGATCCGTAAACTTTTTGGAATCATTTGGCACATCTTCATACGGGGTGTACGGACAATTACCATTATACCGTCCGAGTTTTTCAATGCCCTTCAGGTTTGTATATTCATCTGAAATAACCTTTCGGATGAGATTTTGAATTTTATCCGGATCGGGTTTACGCGTTTGATCCCCTTCATAGAAGGCTTCAGCCTTAATCAATTCTTCCTTATCAGCATCTACAAGCTGTAACAGTATTTTGCCGGAGACATTCCATGAGCTTGAAGGATTTGCAGTTTTATACGATTCAAAAATCTTCCGAACATCTGCGTACAGGACTTCCTTCTTTGCATGAAAAATATCGCTGATTGTTTTGTATCGCTGAATAATTTCATCTAACCGTTTGAGATTATCCTTTTCATAGTTCTTCAATTCAGTTTCCTGATCCAGCGCAATGCCGAGCTGATCCATTTCTACCAAAATCCGGTTTAATACCTCAGCCTGATCGTTCAGCGATTTTTGATACGCCACGGGTATGGACTTACTCTCTGCAACTGTTTTCTGCAAATACGAGAGCGGAATCTCAAAATCCTTATGCTCAAATGTTAATCCTCCTTTTCCCTTGTAGGATGCGAGGTCACGATAGGAATGTGTACTGCCCCACAGATTAGAATACAATCGTTGAAGATGATCGGTCTGACGAACGCATTCGTTGATGTAATCAATATAATTTGACAAAGCCTTGAATGTAGCCTGAGGCACTGCTGTTGGTTGAGGCTTTATCGCCAGTAATAAATATGCTATATCCTCAAAAGGTTTTATGGCTGTATCAAGCTTTTTTGACTCCGTTCTGATCTCAAAAGCGGGAACATACGTAAGCGCCAACAAACCTTTGTAGGTAGTCCCCGCATAACTTATAAATGTATTGTAAAATGAAACCAACACTCCGTTGTAGGTATTAATCAACTCCAGGTAAACTCCGTTGCTATGCTCATCTGATTTCTGTGCTTCAAAATTATACCGGTCAAGCCCGTTGCGTTTTGTTTGCTGCAGCATCGTCAACCCCTCTTCGAAAGAAGGGATCATGGAAGATGCAGGATATTGAATACCAGCTGCAGAAATTTTCCTGTTGATCAGCTCGTCAGATTTTAAAATATGCGCTTTAAGTTTCTCAACAGGCCAGCCTGTGTGTGTTCTATAATTCAGGTTCAGGCTCCAGGAATCAAGCAGTTCCTTTTCATGTTCGATTCGTTCCCGCATCAGCCCGGTCGCGGTTGCATAGGCGCCTGTTTTAGATGCCTGCAACTTGTTGTAGGCAGTCTGAACAGCAGCATATAAAGCTTCCCTTTTTGTTCGATAGTCCGTCAGGTTTTTTAAAAGCACATCAATAATCTCTTCTGCTCTTTTGTAGTCATCGGTTTTATAATCCTCGAGTTTATGATAGGTATCCAGTGCCTTGCATTGAACATCGATCTCTTCAGCTGCTTTCCGTAGTGCCTGAAGCTTAGCTTTCAGCCCGGTATCTTCTGCTCCTACTGAACTCTTTAACGCGGTGTTGTAGTAGTAATCTTCAAGTTGTACCGGACACGTAAAGCGGATGGGTTGTTTGTATTTGGCAGCGCGGTACTGCAGCAAAGCCTCATAGTAGCTACTAATTCTACTGAAAACAGCTGTCTCTTCCTCCCCGGATTTGTTAGCATACTCCACATAACTATTCAATGCTTTTTGCTGAGCAGCCGTAATCGATTGGGCTTCCGTAAGCAGGGGCACAAATACTAACAGGAGAATAAACCGGATCATATCATAAACTTACTGCTTTTAGGTTTTGATTGGAAGTTGTACCTTATGCTATGGAGGAAAATGATCAAATCATCGTTTTTAAGAAATATGACAGCTCTATTGACGCTAACCTCGCCAAAACAAAACTAGACGCACATGGGATTCCCTGTTTTCTTACAGAGGAAAACCTAACCAATCTTTACCCGCTTCAGAATCTATTGCTATTTGGAGTACGCCTCCATATTTTCAGTAAGGACCAACAAATGGCTGAGCAAGTGTTGAATGATGTTGACACTTCTCAAGATACATTGGTTTGCCCGGCATGCCGATCACAAAATGTTGAATTTGAGCACTCTCAAAACATTATGCCCAGAATAGGTAACATTTTGGCATTTTTTGTTGGAACATTTATTCCATTTAAAAAAATATACCGTTGTCAGGACTGCGCACGGGAATTTGAAACTTTATAATTTTTTAATCTACCGCGTTCCTCCTAACGCTTGTTATCAATCACCCGATGTTTATTTTAGCTTTAACTGAAGAGCTATGGGTACAAAAATTATTGTCGGATTGATGGGGCCGGGTGAAACGGCAACGCCTGAACAAAACGAAGATGCTTTCGAACTCGGAGCTGCCATCGCGAAGCAAGGTTGGGCGTTACTCACAGGCGGACGCGCTTTTGGCGTAATGGAGGCTTCCATGCGTGGCGCTTCGTTGCACAACGGACTCACCATCGGAATTCTTCCGGGTGACAGTACACAGGCTTCCTCACCGTACACGCAAATCCGCATTGTAACCGGCATGGGAAGTGCACGAAACAGCATCAATGTGTTAACCAGTCATGTGATTGTTGTTTGCGGAATGGCCGCGGGCACGGCTTCTGAAGTTTCACTGGCGATACGCGCCAATAAAAAAGTGATCTTCCTGAAACAGGATAAGCTCACCATCGACTTTTTTTCAAAGCTTGGTACGTACAGAATTATTGCCGTTGAAAGCGTTGCAGAAGTCATCGAGCAGATCAACGACTTCATTTCACTGAAGCAGATTCAATAATGCATTGTCAGGTTGAGCCTGTCGAAACCTAGCCTTCGACAAGCTCAGGCTGACAGTAGGTGTTTCTAACTCAGGCTGACATGAGGGGTTATTTCTTCACAACGGTAACCTCAACCCGTCTGTTATTCGCACGGCCGTCTTCCGTATCGTTTGTGTCGATCGGTTTCCCTTCACCATATCCATGGGCTGCAAGACGGAACGCCTCGATGCCCTGACTTACGATATAATCCACAACAGATTGCGATCGTCCCTGGGATAAATTCAAATTGTAGTCATCTCCACCTTTACTATCTGTATGGCCGGAGATCTCAATTTCTACGGTCGGATTTCTCTTTAAGAAATCCACAACCTTGTTAAGCTCAACAAATGATTCACTTTTCAGGGTTGTTTTATCAAAATCAAAATAAATATGTTTCAAACGGACTGTTAAACCAACTTCAATGGGCTGAACGTACAAGTCTTTAATAATAGGCGTTGTTTCTTCATCGGCAACTTCGGAGCTGTCCGTTGCATTCAAATAACCCTCCGCGGATGCGGTAAGACGATAAGTACCCATTGCTTTTATTTCCTGCTCATACTTCCCGCCTGTAGCATCGATCTTAAAATTAATTTTACGATCGTTCTTCAGCACAGCATCAACTTTTGCGTTAACCGGTTGATTGGTTTTGCTGTCGTAAACCGTACCGGCCAGCATAAGCTTTTTAGCAATGGGTGTAAGATAAATATCAACCACCACCGTGGTATCGTTGCCTAGTCCGGCCGGAAGTGTTAGCGCAAGGTCTTTCGCCAGGTAGCCGGCTTGTGATGCATTGATCGTGTACGTTGTGACTTCAGGGATTCGGGTTCCAAATTTTCCTGCAGCAGATGACTTAAGATTGGTTGGTTGGTTCTGGCCGGCTGTAAGAACAACATTGGCCTGGATCGGCTGCTGATTTTTTTCATTGTACACCGTTCCGGTAATCATGATCTTAATATCACGCGGAATCAGCTTGAAGATGTCCAGGTTTCCGCCATCCAACGTACTGTTCGCCCGGCTGTTAAACACATGGCCTTCTTTATCAATGCAGAAATAAAATTCATCGGCTGCCGTATTGATTGGGGAGCCCATGTTTACCGGAGGGCTCCAGTTCTGCCAGGTATCATCAAGGCGTGTTGTTTTATAAATGTCAGCCTTTCCATGTCGTCCCGGTACGTTCCGGTCGCTGGCGAAATACAATGTTTTATCATCAAAAGAAATGTACGGTGCGAAGTCATCATCTTTTACGGAGACGTTTATTTTTTTAGGAGCCGTCCAGTTGCCGCTGGCTTCCAGGTTACTAACATAAAGTTGGCTGCGCGCGCCCTGCGGTGTACTGCCGAAGAAAATAATCATATGCTTGCCGTCAGACGATAAACTGGCGCCATAGAATTTTCCTTTATTCAATTCTTTAAAGCCCGGAACGTCAAGCTCCTTAATCGAGCTGCCTGTAATCAATGAAAAACCTTTTGAATCTTTTCCGCGGCCACCTTTAATAAAGAGTGAGCCATCAGGCAGTGCACTGAATACCTGGTTGCTGTGATGAATGTTATACGGAGCAGTCAAATGCTTTGCCGGACCCCATTCACCTTTCTCATTCAATGTTGACGTCCAGATGTCATCGCTTCCCTCCTTGCCAAACGTATTTTCAGGGTGGTTATGCACAAAGAAATACAGCTTCTTTCCATCCTGAGAAATAATGGGCGCTGCTTCGTGATAGTGCGTGTTAATTCCCTTGTCGAGCTTTACCAACTCATAGCGCGGAGTAAATTCCTGTGCAAAAAGTGAAACCGATGAGATTAAAGCGACAAGAAGAAGAATAAATTTTTTCATACGTAGGGTTAACAACAAGACTAATAGAATCCGCGAGCGCTCATCTGAATCCCAACCAGAATCAGCAATAAAGCGATAAGGTTAAAAATAAAGAGCCGTTTATGCTTGGCACCAGAGCTTGCCATTTTCTTGGCTGAAATTCTTGCCATCGTAATCAAAACAATGGCAATCAGCATAACTAAAACATGTTCGACCGTCCAATACCGGGTCATTTTATCTTTCATCGTTGAGCTGCCGAACTGCACAAAAGGACTAACGATGTAAAGAATCAATCCAAGCAACAGCTGAAGGTGCGTGGCAATAAATAAAGAGAGGCTTAATTTATTATCCGTGCCCGTATAATGCTTTTTGCCCAACCAGCCCACAAACGAGGTAATAACCACCACAATCAGTAAAATGAGTACTGCGTACCGGACATAGGAGTGTGAATAGAGTAGAGCTTCGTACATAGTTTAGAATTTAGGCGAAAATAGCATAGCGACACGAAAGTTACGAAGACGCCCATAACTCCTGTTCTAAATAATCTTTAAAAAGCTATATTTTTGAGTAATCCTTCCCTATGAGCCGTTTTTTAACCCTCCTGTTAATCCTTTTTGCTCCCATTTCCCTGCTTGCGCAGGATGAAGTGGATGAGCCCAAACCCGACACCGTTACGATCGGTGCGTACATTATTAGTATTCACGACATCGACTTTCACAACAAAGAGTATACCACCCGCTTTTGGCTCTGGGCGCTTTATAAGGACAACCAGAAATTTGACTTTCCGACACAAATCGACATTCCCAATGCAAAAGACATTGCGAAGCCGGAAGTAATTGTTGACACAGTTGATAACCGCATCTGGCAGCTGATGAAAATGAAATGCGTGATGAAGGAAAGCTGGAAAGTAACAGACTTTCCATTCGATACGCAGGAACTTGTCCTTCATGTAGAGAACTCTATTTATGATCGAAACAGTCTCGTGTTTGTTCCGGACGAAATGGGAAGCACCTACGATCGCGAGCTTACGCTGGATGGCTGGCACATTACTGATTTCAGGGTAACGACAGACGCCAATGAATACACAACAGTTTTCGGAGACCCGAGCAGTGACATGCTGCATTCGGAGTACTCTTCTTTTAATATCGAGATTGATATTGCGCGGGATGCCTGGGGCTTGTTCATGAAGATTTTTATTGGCATGTACATTGCCTTTATGATTGCTGTGCTGAGCTTTACCACGCAGCCTTCTGAACTTGAGCCACGGTTCGGGTTACCGGTCGGTGGCTTGTTTGCCGCTGTGGGTAATAAATATATTATTGATTCCTTACTGCCCGAGTCTTCAACGTTTACACTGGTTGATTCACTTCATGCAACAACGTTCCTGACGATCTTTGCAACCTTGCTGGTTTCTGCCATTGCACTGCATTTTCACGATAAGGGAAAAGTTGTCTCCGCACAGAAGGTGAGCTATTGGGGTTCGCGGATTGTAATCGGTGCCTTCATAGTTATTAATGTTGTCTTAATTTTGTTTGCCGTTTAAAATATGCGTGTTGCGCTGGGTTGTGTAGGGTTGGTTGTGTTAGCCGGACTTTTTTATCATGGCGCTATTCCGGAGAAACGGTTTGATACCATCATCCGGCAGGGAACACTTTATGATGGTTCCGGAAAAAAACCTTTTATAGCAGACATTGGCATCAATGCCGATACCATCGCAGCCATTGGAGATCTCTCTGACGCAACCGCAAAAACAGAGATCAATGCAAAAGGATTAGCAGTCGCGCCCGGCTTCATCAACATGCTGAGCATGGCCGAACGTTCGCTGTTACTGGATGGCCGTTCCATGAGCGACATCAAGCAGGGTGTAACGCTGGAAGTAATGGGCGAAGGCTGGAGTGCCGGCCCGGCAAAACGAAATTTGAAAAAGCCAGTCGACAGTTTATGGACCACGCTTGATGGTTACTTTACGTGGCAGATGAAAAAAGGCTCGAGCGCAAACATCGCTTCGTTTGTTGGCGCCACAACTGTTCGCAATTATGTGCTTGAAAAAGCTAATCGTGCACCCACTGCGGAAGAGCTCAAGCAAATGAAAATGCTTGTCCGGGAAGCCATGCAGCAGGGGGCCATGGGCCTGAGTACATCGTTAATTTATGCGCCTGCCGATTATGCAAAAACTGAAGAGATCATCGCGCTCGCGCAGATTGCCAGTGAATACGATGGCATGTATATCACCCACATGCGCAGCGAAAGCGATTACATTTTGAAAGCATTGAATGAAACGTTCCGGATTGCGAAAGAAGCAAAGATTCGCTCCGAAATCTATCACCTAAAAATTAACCATGATCGTAATTGGAGCAAGATCGACCAGGTATTAAACAAAATTGACAGCGCCCAAAAAGCCGGGTTGAAAATAACCGCAAACATGTATCCGTATGCAGCGAGCAACACAGCGCTAACAGCACGTTTACCCAACTGGGTTCAGGAAACAAGTGCGGCTGAAATGCGAAGGCGATTAAAAAATCCGGTAACACGAAAAAAAGTGTTGGAAGAAATGCGGCTGGGCATTCCCACTAAAAATTCTGATCCGAAAAGTGTAGTCATTCTTGGCTTCCGCCTAGATTCGCTTAATAAATTATACCGTGGTAAACGACTGGATGAAGTTGCTGCCATGCATGGCAAAGATGCAGATGAAACATTGATTGATCTTATCGTAAAAGACAAATCACCCGGAGCAGGTGTGTATCATCTTCAAACAGAAGACAATGTAAAACGAATTGTTGCGTTGCCGTACGTAAGCTTTGGCTCGGATGGAGCCTCCTTTTCCGATGCAAAAATTTTTGATGAATGGGGAACACATCCGCGGGCGTTTGGAACCTTTGCCCGTGTGCTTGGTAAATATGTTCGTGAAGAAAAAATCGTAACGCTTGAGGAGGCCGTGCGGAGACTAACGTCCTTACCCGCATTAAATCTTAAAATTAAAAACCGAGGCAAACTGCAGAAAGGTCACTTTGCTGACATCGCGATTTTCGATGCGAATGAGATTGCAGACAAGGCAACGTACGAAGATCCCAAGCAATACGCGGTTGGCATGAAGCAAGTGTTTGTCAATGGCGTGCAGGTTTTAAAGAACGGAGAACACACCGGTGCCATGCCGGGGAGAATTGTTCGCGGGCCGGGCTGGAAGAAAAAGTAAGCATGTCGCGTGCCGACCATTCGCGGCCCCGTGCCGCGATCCCCTTTAGTAGCACACTATCAGGGGATGCCGGGACGAGACCCGGCAAGTGTCCTTTTTCACCTCTACAGGGTATTTCCGTCCAGCACTGATGCACCTACCTTTGCTCGCTCATTATGAAACCCAAAAAGAAACCTACCCGCTGGCAAAAAACCAGAAATTTCTTCACTGATATCCATCTCTGGCTCGGACTGGGCAGCGGTTTACTGGTAATCGCCATCTGTTTTAGCGGAACAGTTTATGTTTTCAATACAGAGATCCGAGAAGCTTCCCTTCCTGAATTATATAAAACTGTTGTTCCTGAAAATGCTTCACCGTTATTAGTTGAGGAACTTATTGCAAAAACAGAAACAGCGACCGGAGGAAAAATTATCTCCATAAAAACTTACACCGACCCCGAACGTACCTGGCAGCTTGCCGTAAAGATGCCGGAGAAGGAAGGCGGTAAAGCGGGTCAGGAAAAGAAAGAAGAAACTCGTCCGGTAAACTACCGCATTGATCCGTACACCGGTGAAATAAAAGGTGACGCATCCAATGCGAAGAATGGTACAACTGAATTTATGGGCGCGATGTTCAGCCTGCACCGGTGGCTGCTGCTGGATAAAATTGAAAAGCCAATCTTAGGTGAAATGCCAAATCGAAAGTTGGGAAGTTACATTTCCGGCACGGCAACGATTCTATTTACGCTGGGGTGCATCACCGGACTCGTGATCTGGTTCCCGAACAAAGTAAAAAACTGGAAGCAAGGCCTAAAAATAAAATTTGATGGCAACTGGAAACGTATCAACCACGACATTCATAGCTCGCTTGCATTTTATTCACTCATCTTTTTAATCATGATGGGTTTAACGGGGCCGCAATGGTCGTTCCCGTGGTACCGAACCGGCATGCAGAAAACACTCGGCACCTATAAACCGGAAGATGCTCCAAAGCCGGAGCAACCCAAATCGACTTTGCCGTTCGATAGCTTGACAAAACCGTTAACCGTTTCAGATTACTTTGCAGCTGCACAACTAGCGCTTCCGGGTGAAGGGGATTTTACCATCAACCTTCCTGCTGATTCTGCCGCAACCGTTTCAATCTCCAAGCTTCACACCGGTTTCTTTGCACCCGCTGCCAGCGACAGGCTTCAGCTTGATCAATACTCTGCTGAAGTTTTAAAAGTTGAAATTTTTAAAGAGAAGCCGTTCAATGAGCGTGTAGCCGGTTCCATCAAAGCGATTCACGTAGGCGATGTATACGGCAAGTTCACGAAAATTCTATACTTCATTGCGTGCCTGATAGCAACTACCCTGCCTGTTACCGGGACGATTATCTGGATTAATAAGTTGAAGAAAAAACGGGCGAAGGCGAGGAAGAAATTAAAATTTCATTCCAATAAATAATTTTTACTAAAAACTTACCATAGTCCACGTAACATTGGTATGCTTCAATTCTCCAGAAGAATTGAAAAAGAATGTCATTGAATAATAACTATGCTTATTACTGGTTTTATGCTCGAACACATAAATTCCAGGGCAGTCCGTCCGGTAAGAAAAATCCCCTTTAGGAGTAATAGGTTTACCACCGCTAGATGAACCCCGTATTTCGCATTCCGATAACGAAAATTTTTTAATTTTTGTCTCATGTTTTGTTAAAGAAAGTGTATCACGAAGTTCTGATAATCTTTTCTGAGCAAATGATCTCGCAATTCGTACTGTTCTTTTATTAGGCACCTCGAAAGATTGACTACTAGTCTGATATGAGATGAATACAAACAGAATCAACAAAAAAGTTTTCATTTAAGCGGGAAGAGTATCCGACTAAGTTATTCAATTTAAGTGCAATCCGCCAAAGCAATATCCTTCGTATATTCCTTCAAACGTACACGCATGAACACCAAAACCCTTCTAAAAATCATCCTAAGCGTCATTCTCGCCTTCATGATCTGGGAGATCATCGACACCAGCATCGAGAGCAGCCTGTTTGCCGAGTGGAACAGCCTGGCGCAAATCCCATGGATGGAAGCCACACTCTACGATTTTTACGCGAATGTCTTTTGCATTGCGCTGTGGGTGCTTTATAAGGAGAAAAACGTAACAAAAAAGATCCTTTGGTGTTTATTCCTTATCACCATGGGCAGCGTGGCTACCTGCATCTATCTGCTGAAAGAACTATTTGCCTTACAAGAAACGGAAGACTTCAAAATCTTGTTAACCAGACAAAACACCTGATGCCGGAATACATCACCCTTTCTTTATACGCGTTAGCGCTTGCCTCTGGGGTGATGACACTCGTCTGGCTGCGGCAGGTATATACCAAAAATGCCGGCATTGTGGACGGCTGGTGGTCGTACAACTTCGGGCTTATCACCTTGCTTTATTTTTTTCTGGCGCCCGGTGATTTCACCCGAAAGCTGATCATTCTCATTCCGGTGCTGATCTGGAGTTTTAGGTTAGGAACTCACCTTCTTATCCGCAACACAACGCACACGCACGAAGACACTCGGTACGCCAAGCTCCGCAAGGAATACGGTCAGCATGAAAATTTAAGAATGTGGATATTCTTCATTTACCAGGCCATCTCCAACGTAATTTTAACAGTTCCGTTTTTAGTGATTTGTCTGGATCCGTCACCGGAGTTCTCCGCGTTGGTTTGGATCGGGCTGGGTATCTGGATCATTGCCGTGATCGGTGAGGCAACGGCCGATCAGCAATTAAAAAATTTCAAAAAAGATCCGGCCAACAAAGGCAAGGTTTGTCAAACCGGGTTATGGAAGTATTCGCGCCACCCAAATTATTTTTTTGAGTGGCTGATCTGGGTTGGCTATGCGCTCATTGCATTGGATTCGCCTTACGGATATCTGGGATTGATATGCCCGATTCTCATGTACATCTTGCTCAACAACGTTACCGGCATTCCGATGCTCGAAGAGCTGGCTGTTAAATCAAAAGGTGAAGCGTACATCCGCTATCAAAAAACTACCAGCGCATTCTTTCCCTGGTTTAACTCGCACGCTGCGTGATGCGGTTCTTCGTTATCTCATTCTTAATGCTTCTGGTCGTCAGTGCTTCCGCACAAATCCATAAAAAGAAAGACATTCCCTATATCGATGACTCGGATTCTGAACGGCAGCAGTTGGATGTCTATTATCCGAAAGACACGAAGAAGAAAAAAGATGTTTTTGTTTTCTTCCATGGCGGGAGTTGGCGCAGCGGCAAGAAAGACACTTACAAATTCCTGGGTAAACGAATGGCGCGGAAGGGTTTTGTAACCGTGATTGCCAATTACACACTTGCGCCTAAAGCAAACTATCACATGATGGCCGATGATGCCGCACGAGCAGTGCAGTGGGTTTATCAGAACATTGATACATACGGTGGAGATTCAACCAAAATTACTGTCTCTGGTCACTCGGCAGGTGGACATCTTGCTGCATTGATTACCGTAGATGATTCGTTCAAAAACATCGGGATGCAGAATCCGATCTATAAAACGATTCTGATCGATGCTTTCGGGCTCGATATGAAAACCTACTTTGAAAAATACACGAACGACTACAGTAAAAACCTGATGCGCGTGTTCACGAAAAATCCGGAAGAGTGGAAGGCAGGCTCTCCGATTTATTCAATCGACAGCTCGGTAAAAACTCCGTTCCTCATTTTGAAAGGATCGAAAACCTACCCCGCCATCATTGAAAGCAGTCAGGATTTTTATGACACGCTGATTGCATCCGGTGGCGAAGCGAAGATCAAAACCGTAAAGGGTAAAAAGCACATTGCTATGATCGCCCAGCTCTTCTTTGGCTGGAGCAAGACCTACGACACCATCATTGATTTTATCGATCCTAAAAAGGCTAAAAAATAACCCGTTTCATCTCTGCATCGTTGCAGGCGCATGATTAAATGAAACGTTTAAAAGCAAGTGGAACTATTACCTTTGCATCTGCGAGACCGCACTCAACATGCGCAACATTAACGTGCAGCTGGTGTACACGCGCCCGAATAACCTAAACTGGCAAATGAGAGCATTCCTGAAAAGGAAAATTTCCGATCCGATTGTTGCCTTCCTCAAGCAGGGCGTTACACCTTCAAAGCTTGCGTGGGCAATTAGTCTGGGCATTGTACTGGCAACCATGCCTGTGTTTGGTTCAGGAACACTACTGTGCTTGCTGGCGATCTGGCTGTTTCGGTTAAATCCAGGAGCCGTGCTGTTGGTTAATCAACTTGCATACCCGTTGCAGTTTATTCTCTACTTCCCGTTGCTTCGTGCAGGTGAATGGTTGTTTAGTGCCACACCCTTACCCTTGTCGATTTCTCAGATCTTTTCCATGTTCGCAAATGATCTTGGTAACGCTATCAGCGTTTTGTGGTGGTCAACGCTGTACGGAATCGTGGCGTGGGTGATTATTATGACACCGATTACCTATTTGCTCTACATGATCTTCAACTCAATTTTCTCGAAAATCAAGCCGGATAATACAGCAATAGAACAGGCTCAATAAAAAAAAGTCCGCTTCCGCAGACCTTTAAAATTACTTCGCTTTCGATTTCACCGGTCCGGAATAGATTGGGATCTTAATCCGCCTGCCATTAGCCTTGGTTATGGAATTTTCCTTTTTGCCGAATACCATGCCCCGACAGTTTTCGCTGCCGCACTGGCAATTGAACGGCTCTATGTTATGATCGAGGAACAACGCGTAATCCAGTGTAAGCTCTTCTCCTTCGGCAATGTTACGCATCGCTACAACATCCAACCCGTTATACGCGGTGTTCGCATCGCAACTGTGGTTTTGAGGCGACCAGTTTACCGGGTTCTCATCCCATAAAATGTAAACTTCCTTGCTTACCGGGTATGCATAATGCTTGAAATCGTTTTTCTGACGATCGTTCCAGTTCTCATCTACAAATTTCTTTGAGATGATGCGTTGCGCCATACCTTCACCGCCAAAAATTACCTCACCTTTTTTCAGATTCTGAGCAGCAAAGATTCCGTACCCGGAAACCGAGCTTCCTTTCAGTCTGTATTTCTTCTGCTTCGCCCTGTGACGGGCAATGCCTTCATTAATGATGTTCTTTAAAAATCCACTTTTGCCGGCAGGATCAAAGTTCAGGATAAAATCCGCAGATCCCTGATAATCGTCTTCATAGAATGCCGAGCAGGTGAAGTTTATTTCCAGGAAATAAATCTCATTGTTGTCGTCCACGCGGAAATCCATCCTTGCATACCCAACTCCACCAAACGCTGTAAATACAGATTCGGCAGCTTTCCGTAATGCTCTTTCTAATTTTGCATCCTTGCACGGAACATTGCAATCCGGATGAAGCTCAGATGTTTTTAATGCATACGTTTTGAAGGCTCTTCCTTTCGGAAACAAATATTCAACCGGCTTGTATGACACACACGATTTTCCATCCGGGTTAGCGCTCACCAACACGGTAAACTCACGGCCCGCGATGTACTGCTCCACTAAAAGCTCAGGATACTCCGACAATTCAGCAGTAATCTTTGCTTTCAATTCTTCTTCCGTATTGACAAGAGATTTGTCATCCACGCCCAAACTGTCGCCCGCTTTGGCAGGTTTCACAAACATTGGGAAGGTGAGTTTCGTCAGCACTTCTTTAATATCCTTTACGGACGTCACCTCCACAGCAGCCGGGGTTTTAACACCTGCGCAATAAGCCACATACTTCATCAAGGGCTTTGGCGGATCGTACAGCACTGCATTTGGTCCCGTATAGGGAAGATTCAACAAATCCAGTGTATTGATCACATCAATAGAGGGCACTTCCCACTCTAAATAACCTTCGCAGAGGTTTACAAAAATATCATAGCCTTTTGTGCTGAGGTCTTTCAGCTGCTTGTACGTAGTAAGCTTATTCAGCAGCACATGATCAACTTCGTGCTGCGGAAGAAGGCTAGAGAGATTACGCTGAGGGTCGTAGTTCTTATAATCTACGTTGGTGGTTGAATAATCTGGCTGAAGTACGCAAACTTTCATAGCTTACTAATTGATCATTGATGTTTGGACTGGTACCGCGTTACAGCATCTTCCAGGATCTCCACAATTAAATGGGTGAATGTTTTTTGGTCGAAGCGCAGGATGGCGCCAATGGATGTGTAATCCTCGTCTTCGCTTAGGCCGCATTGGGCATTCACTTCCAGCACATAAAACTTGCCGGTATTTTTATCCATGCGGATATCCAGACGACCATAGCCCATTCCTCCTACCGATCTGAATGCCTTGATGCTGATCTCTTTCAGCTGTTCGATCAATTCTTCGTCAGCTTGCTTGTAGTTATACAAGTGTCCATCTTTCTCTATGGGCTTTTCGGTATCGTACGTTTCCCAAAGCCTGTCAAAGGATAGGAATTGTTCTTTCTCCGGCAATGACTTATGGAACACACGCTCGATAGGCATGTAGCAGCGCAGTGACTTAGGCTTGGTTGATGAACCTGTGACCAGCGTAGTGAACTCCCGGCCGTTTACAAATTCTTCTACGAAGATTCCGCCTGTATCAAGCTTCCAGCCACGATAGCCGTTGCGCATGTCACTTACAATGGCTGCAAACTCTTCCTCGGTACTAACAACATTCTTCACAGTCAATCCCATGCTGCCAGCCGAAATAGCCGGCTTAACGATCAAGGTCTTTCCAATCTCCTTAAAGATGGCTTTGTAGTCTTCCTCACCGGATTCAATCACTTTCCATTTAGCGGTTGGAACTTTGCGGGAGTCAAACGCCTCCTTCATTGGAATTTTAGAGGTGGTGATCTCGTAAAAGAAATCATCCGACCCGGTATAGATCAGGTTATGCTTTTCAAGCTCAGCAATTACCGAAACACCGGGCACCTCATTCGTCTCATCACCATCACACAGGTTGATAACGATGGTTTTCTTGGTGGTAGGGTAATTTTTAATCCGCAGGATAGAACGCTCGATATCGTTAATAGTAACGTTCTGCCATTTCCACTCACACCCCACTTCACCGAAAACTTTATTGTATTCGGCAATGCTTTGCGTGTAGTCGTAATAAAACTTAAGGTTTGGATCTTCTGTTACCAAATAGGGGGCAAGTATCCATACGAGGTATTGATCCTTGTTTTCGAGAAAACCCGTCTTTTTTCTGCGGCCAGAGCGCTGAACCGGGGCAATAGCCACGTTCAGATCAGCCTTAACTTTATTCATATCAGCTTCTGGAAGCTAGTTTTTGTTGTATAAAGTCAGTGAACCGATACTTTCTTACTTGTGCATCGGTTAAATATTTAGCGCCCTTCACTGTGCCCACGCAGTTCTTTGTTCCGCAGTTACACTGAAAAGACTGATCCATGTCCCATTCTGCTGACGGATAAAAGAATCCAAGTTCATCGCCAACCTTGATGGGTCTAAGGGCAATTAGCTGCAGGCTGCTGGTATCAAAGAAAGAGTTAGGCTCGCAGCTGTGGTTAATGCATTCAAGGTATTCGGGGAAGAGTTCAACGTGCTCCGTCTCGCTTAACTGAACGGTCAGGTAGCTTGGCGTTGAATACATAGCGCGCCAGCCAAACTCGGAGATGATTTCACCGGCTGCAAAGTCTTTACGCGAGAACAACGAACGGTTATTAGCCAGGATGTCGGTGCGTACTTCAGCAATTTCGGTAGGAACAACAGCAATAATTACGTTAGAATGGTTGGATTCTGGTTTTTTTCGGGCAAGGGCGTTGCCCTTACTTGTTTGAAAGCTCATTGATTGTAGTGGTTGAGTGAACTTATAACAACTAGTAAGAAATTTTTCATAGACAATCTTTCCGCTTTAAGATAAACTTTCAGTTGAAGTAGTGGTCTATACTATAAATGTACGTGTATAGAATGTGTTTATCCAAATTATGAAGCGTGAATTATCAAATGATCAACAACTTACATTAATTAATCACATATAAACATGATAAACTATGAACGTGTTATACTTAAAGTGATGCTTGATATAACTTTTATGATGATAAGTGATTGATGAGAGGTGATGATGATGGTTAATCATCTATCAAGTAGACTAACTCTTGAGTTATAGACTATACGTTTGGCCTTACTCTATATATAATAGGTATAAGTCAATCAAGACGATAGAACAAAGCCATCAAGTTCCACGTCATACTGAGCGATAGCGAAGTATCCCCATATTATTAGCACAAAATCAGATAAACTAGCAGTGCTACTCCTCATTGTGCGCTTTGTTCAAGGGGATTCTTCAGTCGTGATGCTGTGACCCAATTAAATTCTGCATGTCACTACTTCAGAATGACGTTGACCTTGATGACTTATATGAAGGAGGAGAAGTTAAGATAGTAGTCCCGACAGGAATCGAACCTGCATCAAAAGTTTAGGAAACTCCTATTCTATCCATTGAACTACGGGACCATGTGCAAAAAGCACTTAAATCATGCTGATTTTAAGGATTTATCAGCGGGAAGCTGACAAAAATATGAAAACTATTCTTCCTGTGCGGAATAATCCTGTGTGTAGTCATATCCTGTCTTCATGTAGTTCGGATAGATCTGCACGTGACGCTTCTTAATCTGCTCCAGCATTACGGCCTTAAGCTCCGGGATGTTCTCTCCGGTTACAGCCGATACTAACACAACATGTTCATACCCTTGCTGACGGTAATAAGCCTGCATGGCCTCCAGGTTTATGGGCTCCTCTTCGGTTTCTTTGGCTTTTAGCTGATCAATCTTATTCAGCACAAGGATGGTTGGAATGTTACCGGCCCCAAGCTCAGCCAGTGTATTACTTACCACGTGGATCTGGTTATCGTGAAAGGCATGGGCCGCATCGACCACATGAATAAGGATATCTGCTTCCCGAACCTCATCCAGTGTAGATTTGAAAGACTCAATGAGATGGTGCGGCAGCTTGCGGATAAACCCCACCGTATCGGACAACAAGAAGGGTATCGTGCCTAATACAACCTTACGAACAGTAGAATCTACTGTAGCAAACAGCTTATTCTCGGCTAGTACACCTGAGCCCGACAAGAGATTCATTAAGGTTGACTTTCCCACGTTGGTATATCCTACCAACGCCACGCGTACTACGTTGCCCCTTGACTTACGCTGTGTTGCCTTCTGTTTCTCAATCTTCTCTAGTCTATCCTTCAGTACCGTGATCTGGGTCTGGATGTTTCGCCTGTCGGTTTCAATTTCACGTTCACCGGCACCACCCCGAGTTCCGGTTCCCCCGCGCTGGCGTTCCAGGTGAGTCCAGAGTCTGGTAAGGCGTGGTAATAAATATTGATTTCGCGCCAGTTCAACCTGAATACGAGCCTGGGCAGTCTGCGCTCTATATAAGAAGATGTCAAGGATCAGTAGGCTTCGGTCGTAGACTTTCACCGTTGGCTCGTCTCCTTTCGGGTTAAGCTCACGTTCCAGGTTCCGGAGTTGGGAAGGTGTCAGATCGTCATCAAAAATCACACGCTTAACCTGACGGGCATTGATGTACTCCTTTAGCTCAGAGAGCTTTCCTTTCCCGATAAATGTCCGGGGCTCAGGATTTGGAAGATGCTGAACCATCCTCTTGACGGTTTGAATGCCTGCTGTTTCGGCCAGGAACGCGAGTTCATCAAGGTGTTCGTTGATGAGGTCGTCTTCCCGACTGGTGCCTACGGCCACTAAAATTGCTGTTTCCTGCTGTTTCATTTCTAAACGGGGCGCAATTTTAATGCTTAAATTCTACACGTTTCACAGGGCGGTTACTTTTTTCTACTTTTGTTGATTGAATCTTACATCAACTGTCAAAATTCCCCACTTTTGAGCAGTTAAGACGGTTTTAGTTATCAGCTCATGAAAGTCGCCATTGTGCTCAACACCTCCTGGAATATTTACAATTTCAGGATGAATCTTGTCCGCTCCCTTCAAGCCGAGGGACATGAAATCCACACCGTTGCCCCAACTGACGACTATACTCACTTCTTAATAGAGGCCGGCTGCATGCATCACGCAGTAAAAATGGATAGCCGGGGAGCAAATCCCGTAAAGGATCTTGCGCTCATCGTTGAGCTTTATGGTATCTATAAAAGGATAAAGCCCGATGTTATTCTACACTATACTATTAAACCGAATGTCTACGGTTCACTGGCGGCATCCTTTTTAAGAATCCCAGTTGTCAATAATGTGTGCGGATTGGGCACCGTATTTCTGAAGGACGATTTGCTTTCTTCCATAGCTATGTTCCTGTACCGGGTAAGCTTCAGGTTTCCTAAAAAGGTATTCTTCCAGAATCCGGATGACTTGAAGCTGTTTCTCGATAAAAAGCTTGTACCAAGCCATACCGTTGATCTTTTACCGGGTTCCGGTATCGATCTTGACAAGTTCAAGCCGGTTTCATTTCAGCGCAATCAGAAGTTTACGTTCCTGCTCATTTCACGGCTAATAACCGATAAGGGCATACTCGAATATATCGATGCAGTAAAAAAGCTTAAGGGTGAAGGGTTGAATGCCCGTTTTCAGGTACTGGGTGCTATTGATCCGGAGCATAAGCGTGGCATTAAGCGCGAGGTTATCCAGGAATGGATTAATTCAGGCCTTATCGAATACCTCGGAACCACAAAGGACGTAAGACATTTTATTGAGTTGGCAGACTGCGTTGTGCTGCCCTCTTATCGTGAAGGAACACCGCGGACGCTCCTCGAAGCCGCAAGCTCATCTAAACCTATCGTGGCTACCAATGTTCCGGGCTGTAACCAGGTGGTAGAAGACAAATTCAACGGATTGCTTTGCAACATGAAAGACTCCGCTGACCTTGCTGCCAAGATGCGCAGCATGGCTGCGTATGATGATGAGACCCTGAAAAACATGGGTATAAATGGCCGCAGGAAAATGGAGACCGAATATGACGAATCAATCGTTATTGATAAGTATCTTCACACCCTCACAGCATTAAAGGCTTCGTAAGATTATTCATGCAGATTATTCATACTCGAATTGCGGGGTTACTCGAGATCATCCCACAGGTTTATCATGACAGCAGGGGGTGGTTCCTTGAATTTTATAAGGAAGTGCCGTTTCGCGAGCATGGCATCCAGTATTCCTTCACTCAGGAAAACGTTTCATATTCACAAAAAGGTGTAGTGCGGGGTTTACATTTTCAACGCGAACCCTGGCAGCAAGCCAAGCTGGTGTCCGTATTACAGGGTAAAGTGATGGACGTTGTAGTAGACCTTCGCAAAGGTTCAGCAACATTCGGAGAATCCTACTGCTGTATACTTGACTCCGAACGTCACAATCTATTAATGGTTCCTGATGGATTTGCCCATGGCTTTGCTGCACTTGAGAATTCCTTGTTTTTGTACAAAAGCTCTGGGGCTTACAACCCGGAAGCAGAGGGTGGTATTCTCTGGAACGATCCTGACTTGAAAATCCAATGGCCCTTTGATAATCCGATACTTTCGGAAAAGGACATGAAGCTGCCTACCCTCCGTGAGTTGTTAAGAAAATCCTTAATTTCACAAGTCTAATTAGATTGTCTTGAGATTTAACAACCGCACCATACTTGTTCTTCTTTTTATCGGTATGCTGGCTGCCTCCTGCGCCTCGTACAAGCAGAACATCATGTTTAAAGTACCTGATCAGGCGGTTATGAAACAGCAGGCGGAAGCAGCCCAGCGCAATTATGTTATCCAGGTTAATGACTATTTGAAGTTAGCCGTGTATACGAACAACGGTGAACGAATCATTGACCCCGATTTAGAACTATATAAGGAAATGCCTACACAAACCGGGGTAGTTAGGCCCGACCCAAATTATCTGGTGGATGTAAACGGGGCTGTCAAATTTCCAAAGCTTGGCGAAGTAACGCTGAAAGGCTTAACCATTCGCGAAGCTGAAGCGATGCTGCAACAGGCGTACGACACGCTTTACAAAAATCCTTTTGTAACGCTTCAGTACATCAACAAACGCGTGGTCTTATTGGGTTCTCCAGGTGGTCTTGTCGTCCCCTTGACAAACGAGAACGTTACCCTGGTGGAGGTTCTGGCGCTTGGCAAAGGAATTGACAATGACGGAATGGCTCATAACATCCGTGTGCTGAGAGGGGAAGAATTTTACCTGGTCGACTTCAGTACGATCGAAGGGTATCGTAAAGGTAATATGATTATGCAGCCGGGTGATATTGTATATGTTGAGCCGGTGATAAGACCAGTGAGTGAGGCTGTTCAGGATTACGGGCCACTATTTAGCATTGCCATTAGTATGACTACGCTGATCGTTGTGCTGATTGGACTATAACATTTTCTATCGTTGAAAGATTTAAAGAATAATACTTCAGAAAGTATCGACTTTGGTAAACTTAGTACCATCGTCAGGAGCAATATTCTCTGGGTCGTTCTGATATTTGTTATCGCGAATGCTGTTTCTATTCTCTATGTGCGATATACCAAAGACGTATACGAATCCGTATCTGAAATCAAGCTTGATGTAAAGCAGGATGCTTCGGAGCTTGGGATTCGCGAAATGGTTCCGGATAAAAATCTTGACCTTATTTCGGGAGAAATTGAAACAATGCAATCCAAGCTGTTTTTGAATACAGTTATTGATTCGCTTGATCTGGAGATCAGTTATTTCAGTGTTGGTAATTTCCTAAATGAAGAACTTTACAAGGCAGCGCCCTTTTCGGTAAAGTTTATCAGGCTTAGCCCTGCGCTCCATAACGTTTCTTTTTCAGTAGAGCAGAAAAATTCTTCGGAAGTCGAATTACGAATTGGTGAAGATGGCGCCATTGTACACGGGTTGTTTAATCAACCGTTAACGGTGGGCGATTCAGAGTTGATCGTCCACAAAAAGCCGGGCGCTGAATTTCAGAGCAGCATCCACTACTCGTTTACGTACAACAGCCGGGATGTTTTATTGGATTACCTGGCAACAAACCTTACTGTTGAACCTATCAATTTCAATGCAAAAACCATCAAGGTTTCATTTCTTGATAAGAACCCGGTGAAGGCCCGTGACCTCGTGAACGGTATTGACTCCTTGTATTTACAATATAGTAACGAGCAAAAGAATCTGGCCAATAAGCAAAAAATTGACTGGCTGAATAATGAGCTTAGCCAGATTGAAGAGGAGATGGGCGGATACGAAGATTACTTTGAAAACTTCACGCTTAAAAACAAAACCAGTGATCTGAAAGAAGATCTTAAAAAAACAATCAGCCAGATAAACCGGATAGACTCCCAGCGTTTTGAATTGTCTAAAAGAATTACTGAAATCAATCAATTGCTGGACAACGTAGCGGTTGGGGATTTTCACCTGAATAACCTCCAACGCAAATCTGTATCAGAGGCGATCAACAAGGATCTTGAAATGCTCCAGCCGCTGATGGTTGAAATGGATCGCATGAAGCTTTCGTACAACGAAAGCACGTTTGCCTATAAGCAGAAAGAGAAAGAGGTTAAAACCATTCAAGGCGCCCTTGTTAAGGAAATAACCAGTCTGAAAACCGAATGGCTGCAACGGCTGCAGGAACTTAACATCAGCAAGAGCAGACTTGAAAATGCTTTTGCAAACATGCCGGACAAGAATACACAATTCAACAAGAAGCAACGGTTCTATAAGCTGAACGAGGAAATCTACCTCACGCTCATGCAGCACAAATCGGAATTTGAAATTGCACAAGCCGGAAGCACGCCTGATTTTAAGTTGTTATCCACCGCTACGCTGCCTGTTGTTCCGATCGCACCACAAAAAGCAATGATTTACGGAATTGGATTCGTTGCCGGTATTGTATTAAATATTTTTCTGATTGGTATTTTATACCTCGCAAACGATAAGATCACAAATGCGGATGAAGTTGAACGGTTATCCGGTGTTCCGTTACTGGGTATTGTACCAAAGCATCGCAGGCAAACCGGATCCGGCATTTATATTATGGATCACCCGAAATCCATGGTTAGCGAAGCCATGCGAACGCTGCGCACAAACCTGGATTTCTTCAGTGTAACCGCAACAAAAAAGATCATTGCCATTTCTTCCACTGTTTCCGGGGAGGGAAAGTCATTCATCGCATTGAACCTGGGAGGAATAATGGCCCTGTCTAAAAAGAAAGTAGTGCTGCTTGACCTAGACATGCGTAAGCCTAAAATCAATTCCGCCTCGGTTCCTATGGATGCTTCGAAGGGTGTTAGCACGATTTTAATCCGTAAGCATTCATGGCAGGAGTGCATTGTCCATACTTCTATTGAAAATCTTGATCTCATTCCGTCCGGCCCTCAGCCGCCAAATCCCTCCGAGCTTCTTTTGAATGGCGATTTTATAACCATGCTCGAAGGCCTGAAAACGCAATACGATTTCATTCTGTTAGACACGCCCCCAGTAGGCTTGGTAACGGATGGAATTATGGCCATGAAACGGGCCGATATTTCTATTTATGTTTTCAGAGCCAATTATTCTAAAAAAGATTTTCTGAAGAATCTGCAGCGCGTGCTCAAGCTTAACAAGTTTACCAATGTAACAACGTTGCTTAATGCCGTGCCACCTGCTCATGAAGGATATTATGGGTCAGGGTACTACGAAGAAGGACCCAGCACAACTTCGAAGCTTAAAACATTCTTTAAACGTGCTTAGCTGGTTCCGAAAGAGCAAAGCTTCTGCTCAACAGGGTGAATTACCATTTGTTGACATGCATTCACACTTACTTCCGGGGCTGGATGATGGTGTACAATCCTTTGAAGAGAGCGAGGAGATAATTCTCAATTTCCAACGACTGGGTTACAAGAAGCTTATTACGACTCCGCATGTCATGAGCGATTTCTATCGCAATACGAATGAAAGTATTCTCAGTAAGCTATCCGAAGTAAACGCTCATCTCAAACAAAAGGGAATAGATATTTCCCTGGAAGCAGCTGCTGAATTCTACCTGGATGAGGCTCTCGTTGCACGAATTGGAAACAATGAGCCTTTGCTCACCTTCGGGAAAAACTATTTTCTGTTTGAAACGAATTTCATGACAGAGCCCTTGAACCTTAAGCAGTTTATTTTCCAGGCTACAACAAAAGGATACAAGCCCATACTTGCGCATCCGGAACGGTATCTATACCTACAAAGCAATTTTGCGAAAGCTGAAGATCTTATTGGCCGGGGAGTATTATTTCAACTTAATATTTCTTCCTTGTCCGGCTATTATTCAAAAGGCGCCCAGGCAACAGCACAAAAGCTGATCGACAAAGGTTATGTTCACTTTTTGGGAAGCGACTGTCATACTATTCAACACATCCAACTTCTTGAAGAAACACGCAAATCCAGCTATTTTCAAAAAGCAATATCTTTACCATTGCTTAACAATACACTCTAACCCGGTATCAACTCATGATCGCAGTTACAGGAGCCAACGGTTTGCTGGGGAGTTATATTGTTCGCCTGCTGCATGAACGCAGGCAGCCCTTTGTTGCACTGAAACGAAAAGACAGCAACACCAGTCACTTAAATGACCTTGTGGAATACATCCAGTGGCGCAATGCCGATATAACCGATGAAGATTCGCTTCACGAAGCGTTGTCCGATGTCACGGGGATCATCCATACAGCTGCATTCGTTTCGTTTAATCCACGCAACGCTGAAAAGGTTTTTAATGTCAATGTTAACGGCACACAAAACGTGGTCAATGCCGCACTGGCTGGAAAAATCAAAAGACTACTTCATGTTAGCTCAGTAGCTGCATTGGGAAGACAAAAAAATCAAACAGAAGTTGATGAAACAAACCGGTGGGTTGATAGTGCTCTCAACAGCAACTACGCTCAATCTAAGTACCGGGCCGAGCTGGAAGTTTTCCGCGGGCAGGAAGAAGGGTTGAGCACTGTTATTATTAATCCTTCCGTGATCTTAGGATACAGCAACTGGGATAAAAGCAGCTCACAGCTTTTTAAATATGCCTGGCAGCAAAAACCGTTCTACATGGACGGATCTTTTAACTATGTAGATGTTCGCGATGCAGCTTCAATAGCATTGCAGCTTTTTGATTCACCTGTTGAGCACGAACGCTTCATTTTAAATGCAGGCTCCATTGGCTTCAAAGATTTTTTCGATACGCTGGCCGGACACTTTAACAAGAAGGGGCCTACAATCAAAGTCGGGAAACCGTTTCTCAAGCCATTGGCTGCGTTAGAAAGCTTTCGTACCCGATTTAGCAAAACAGAGCCCATCATCACGCGCGAAACCGCTGGCCTGGCAGGCACACATTTCTTGTATAATGCTCAAAAAATCCAAAAAACACTGAATTTGAAATTTCAATCGTTTGATGACACGGCAAACTGGTGCTGCAGCCAGTATCGCGAACTTTATGCCGGAAAAAATCATTGATAGGTTTACATTTGCGCCCTATTTTTATTTACCTTAGAAAAACCTAATTGCTCATGGCGAAAGAATTCCGGAAAAGAGAGGACGAGGGGAATGACCTGATCAAGCGTTTTGAAGATCATCTGCGGAAAAAGAAAACTGAATTTTTTGAAATAGAAGCTTTTGAAGAGATCATTGATTTCTACATGCTTCGAGCAAAATATAATAAAGCGTTACAGGCCGTTAACCTGGCGATCAATCAATATCCTTTTTCAACACAATTTGTAACGACCAAAGCCCAGGTGCTTTCGCAGCTTGGTGAATATGATGAGGCGCTTGACTTATTAGAGCAAGCTGGTAACCTTCAGCCGAACGATGCGGAGATCATGCTTACCCGCGGATCGATTTTTACGTTACAAGGCAAACACAAAGAAGCCATTGAAAGCTACGAACAAGCACTCGAATTCGCAGAAGACAAAGACGAAGTTTACTATAACATCGGCTTAGCGTATCAGCACTCTGAAAGCTATGAGCTTGCAATTGAAGCATATAAAAATGCTGTTGAGTTTAATATCAATCACGAAGGAGCGCTGTACGAACTCGCATACTGTCTGGATGTTAGCGGCCAACTGGAAAGCAGCGTTTCATACTACAAGAAATTTATTGACGAAGACCCATATTCAGCTTCAGCCTGGTATAACCTGGGCATCGTATACAACAAACTCACGCAGTACGAGGAAGCCTTAAAAGCGTACGACTTCGCTATTACCATCGATGATACATTCGCGTCAGCCTATTTCAACATCGGCAACACGCATATGAATCTGTTGGAATACACCAAGGCGCTTGATGCCTTTAAGAAAACTATTGAGCTTGAAGGGCCAAGCGCAGAAGTTTATTGCTCAATTGGTGCCGCATACGAAAACCTGGAACAATACGATCTCGGCTTAAAGTATTTTCAAAAAGCAGCTAAACTCGACAACCTGTATGATGAAGCCTGGTTTGGTGCCGGTGCCTGTTTGGAAAAACAGGAGAAGTGGTATCAGGCGCTGCACTTCTATAACAAAGCGTTAAAGCTGCATGTGGAGAATCCGGAGTACTGGAAAGCCATTGCGCATGCAGAGTTTAAAGTTGGGAACATTGTTTCCAGCATTGATGCGTATGAAGAAGCCAGCAAGCTTGACCCGAAAGACAAGGAAATCTGGCTTAACTGGTCTTTTATCTATTATGAACAAGGCGACCACACGAAAGCCCTGGAAGTTTTATCCCAGGCGTTCCACGACAATCCCGATGATGCGGAAATCCTGTACCGCATGACTATATACCTCATAGAAGCAGGCAATTACAAAGAGGCCTTTAATTATCTGGAAAATGCCTTAATTTTGGACTTTGATGGTCACGCAACGCTTTTTGAATTCTTCCCTAAGCTGGAAACTCAGAAAGCCTTGTACAAGATCATCGAGCAATTTAGAAAAGACAACAACTAATGAACTACGATCTTAAGAATTTACCTGAGCGCACCAGCAAGCCCAGGAACTCCGGTTTTACTATGGCCATGGATAAGGGCTTATCCGTTCGCGAAGCAGAAGACTTTGTAAGTATTGCCGGCAATCACGTAGATATTGTAAAGCTTGGATGGGGAACATCGTTTGTTACTCCCAACCTGAAAGAAAAATTGAAAGTCTTCAAAAACGCAGGCATTCCGGTATACTTTGGCGGAACACTCTTTGAAGCGTTTGTGATTCGTGATCAGTTTGACGACTACAGAAGAGTACTCGATGAATACGGCATGACCTTCGCAGAAGTTTCCGATGGCTCCATGGATCTCGACCATGACAAGAAATGCGAGTACATCGAAAAGCTTTCGAAACAAGTGACTGTACTTTCGGAAGTAGGTTCTAAAGATGCAGACAAGATCATTCCTCCGTACCTGTGGATCGACCTCATGCAAAAAGAACTTCAGGCCGGAGCATGGAAAGTTATTGGGGAAGCCCGTGAAGGCGGCAACGTTGGCTTATTCCGCGGAACCGGTGAAGTTCGTTCAGGGTTGGTTCAGGAAATTCTGACCAAGATCCCTTTTGAAAAAATTATCTGGGAAGCTCCCCAGAAAGCGCAGCAGGTGTGGTTCGTAAAATTGCTTGGTGCAAATGTGAACCTCGGAAACATTGCTCCCAATGAAGTGATCCCGCTGGAAACAGTCCGGTTAGGATTACGCGGTGATACCTTTTTACATTTCCTCGGTATTGAAAGAAAGGGCAATTCAACGCCCCCATTCTACGTGGATTAATTGAGAAAAGTACAGGATTATATACTGCTCTACATAAAAGGGCTGTGCATGGGCATAGCCGATGCGGTACCCGGAGTATCAGGCGGAACCATTGCATTTATTACCGGTATTTATAAGGAACTTCTGCATTCGCTGAATGCAATTGACCGCGATGCATTCAGGTTACTGATCAGGTTCAGACTTGCCGAATTCTGGAAAAAGATCAACGGAAATTTTTTACTAACCGTTTTAGTCGGGGTAATAACCAGCCTGCTCGTTTTAGTCAGCGTCATTCTCAATCTGATTATTCACTATCCGATTCTGATCAGCTCATTTTTCTTTGGGGTAATTTTTGCATCGGTGGCGTTGGTATTGAAGGAAATTAAGGCATGGGGGTATAAACCTATTGTTGCATTCATCATAAGCATGGTGCTTGGATATTTTATCACAACACTGTCGCCTATGGATACTCCGGATACGTACTGGTTCGTCTTCATCTGCGGAGCACTCTCGATCTGCTCGATGATCTTACCGGGAATCTCTGGAGCTTTTATTCTGGTGCTGCTGGGGAAATATCAGTTTATGATTAACGCACTGGTTGAAATTAACCTGAGTGTAATTTTCATCTTTGCTGCAGGGGGGCTGATCGGGTTGCTTGGATTTGCCCGACTAATTACCTGGGTACTCGATCATTATCACCACATTACGGTAGCTGTATTAGCCGGTTTTATGCTTGGCTCGTTAAACAAGGTATGGCCGTGGCGACAAGGGTTGGAGTTTGCAACCACGCGTAAAGGCGAACAAGTTGCGGTATTTGATAAAAGTATACTACCTTGGAACTTTTTATCGGAAACCGGAAAGGACCCCCAACTCTTTCAGGCTATTCTGATGATGGCACTCGGTGTGTGTATCGTAATTATTACGGAGCGGATTGCCACCCGATTAAACTTGAAACATTGACATGGAAAAAATATTCGGCCTTATTGGCTCAACAGTAAGTCATTCATTTTCGAAGTCATACTTTGATGAAAAGTTCTTTCGTGAAGGGTTACGCGATTATCATTACGAATTGTTTCCGCTTTCAAAAATCCAGGACATTGAAAAGCTGATCAAAGAAAATAAAGCTCTCAGCGGCTTGAATGTTACGCTGCCCTACAAAGAACAGGTGTTAAAATTTCTGAATGAGATAGATCCTGCAGCGAAAGAAATTGGTGCCGTAAATGTGATCAAGGTAGAGAACGGAAAGCTGAAAGGTTTCAATACAGATTCAGATGCGTTTTATGAAACCATTGAAAGATGGCTGCCGAAAGACAAAACATTTAAAGCGTTAGTACTTGGTTCCGGTGGCTCTTCCAAAGCTGTACGGCAGGCGCTGAATAAATTAACTATTCCGTTCAAGATTGTTTCCCGCGACAAAGCGAATGGCGATTATTCGTACGAAGAAATAAACGCAAACGGAAAAGAGATTGAAGCTTCTAATCTAATCATCAACACCACCCCGCTCGGAATGCATCCAAACGAAAGCTCAATGCCTCCGCTGGATAACGAACACATTACCCGTGATCATTACGTGTACGATCTGATCTACAATCCAGCCCGAACACAGTTTTTACAAAAAGCGGAAATCCGCGGAGCAACCATTAAAAATGGCCTGGAGATGCTGCACGTACAAGCTGAGAAGTCCTGGAATATCTGGAATAACTAGTCTTCCCCATTACGGATCACAATAAGATACCACCGAACCCACCTGCGCTTGGTCGTCTTTCCTCTGACTGTTTGTGTCAGCACACGAACCTTTTCGTCCTGTTCTTAATTACCATTGACGAATAACCGTTAACTTTTCCGCATGGATTTTAAGATCACCAGCGAATACGTCCCAACAGGCGATCAGCCCAAAGCAATTGAACAGCTTGTTTCGGGACTTGATAATGGGGAACCTCATCAGACGCTACTAGGTGTAACCGGCTCGGGTAAGACTTTTACCATGGCCAACGTGATCGCTAAGACACAACGACCAACCCTTGTACTAAGTCACAACAAAACACTTGCCGCTCAGCTTTACGGAGAATTCAAAAATTTCTTTCCGGAGAACGCAGTGGAATACTTCATTTCGTATTACGACTACTACCAGCCGGAAGCATTCATCCCTTCTTCCAACTTGTATATTGAAAAAGATCTCTCCATCAATGAAGAAATTGAAAAGCTTCGGTTGAGCGCAACCTCTTCCCTGTTAACAGGCCGAAGAGACGTTATCGTAGTAGCTTCCGTATCATGTATTTACGGTATCGGTAACCCCGAAGAATTTGGGAAGAACGTAATCAAGCTGAAAGCCGGTGAAACGATTGCGCGAAACAGACTGCTGTTTGGATTGGTGGATATTTTATACAATCGAACCGAAGCCGAGTTCAAACGCGGAACGTTCCGGGTAAAAGGCGATACGGTTGATATCTTTCTCGCATACGCAGATTACGCAATCCGGATTTATTTCTGGGGAGATGAGATTGAATCGATTCAGCGCATTGAGCCCGTGAGCGGGAAGAAAATTTCAGACGAATCCGTTGTAACCATATTCCCGGCAAACCTTTTCGTTACCGGAAAAGAATCTATGCACCAGGCGATGCGGGAGATTCAGGATGATATGGTTCGTCAGGTAAAAATGTTTGAGTCGGACCGGAAATTCCTGGAAGCTAAACGGTTGAAAGAGCGTACCGAGTTTGACCTGGAAATGATGCGCGAGCTTGGCTATTGCTCGGGTATTGAAAATTACTCCCGCTATTTTGATCGCAGAGAACCGGGCGCGAGACCATTCTGCCTGATTGACTATTTCCCGGATGATTTTTTACTTGTGGTTGATGAAAGTCATGTCACCATTCCGCAAGTCCGGGCCATGTGGGGCGGTGACCGTTCCCGCAAAGTAAACCTGGTAGATTATGGGTTCAGACTTCCGGCTGCGTTGGATAACCGGCCATTAACATTCAACGAATTTGAATCGCTGGTGAATCAGGCGGTATACGTGAGTGCAACGCCCGCGGAATATGAGCTGCGAAAATCTGAAGGCGTTGTGGTGGAACAATTAATTCGCCCAACCGGGTTGCTTGATCCCGAAATTGATGTTCGTCCGAGTAAAAATCAGATAGATGATCTGCTGGAAGAAATTGACGAGCGCGTAAAGAAGAAAGAACGTGTTCTCGTAACCACGCTGACCAAGCGCATGGCCGAAGAGCTGACCAAGTTCATGGAGCGTGCCGGAGTAAAATGCCGCTACATTCACTCGGAAGTAACAACGTTAGATCGTGTTGAGATTCTACGTGAATTAAGGCTGGGTGTTTTTGATGTATTGGTGGGTGTTAACCTTTTACGGGAAGGATTGGACTTGCCAGAAGTTTCACTGGTGGCAATTCTGGATGCGGATAAAGAGGGTTTCTTGCGAAACCAGCGTTCCCTCGTTCAAACCATCGGCCGGGCAGCTCGTAACGAAAACGGTCGTGTGATCATGTATGCCGATAAGATTACCGAATCCATGCAACAAGCAATTGATGAGACCAACCGCAGAAGGGAAGTCCAGATTGTTTATAACAAAGCCAACGGTATTACGCCTAAAACAATTGTACGTTCAAAAGAATCTATCCTCGGACAAACAAAGGTCGCTGACTCCAAAAAATCAACAAGAAACTACTACGTGGAGAATGAAGAAGCTTCACTCGCAGCCGATCCGGTTGTTGCCTATTTAGGAAAAGATGAGCTTCAGAAAATGGCCGACCGTACTAAAAAAGCTATGGAGAAAGCCGCGAAAGATTTGGAGTTCATGGAAGCTGCCAAGCTGCGCGATGAGTATATGGCTATTTTGAAACTGATTGAGGATAAAAAGTAGGCGCTAAGCCTGACTCCATACAAGGAAAATATAGTTATAAGACTGCAATCGGTAGCTCATTTGTCTTGTACTTTCTTCATTACCAAATCATGGTGATGCATCGCCCCAAGTCGTGGATAGATATACATAGTGTCTTCGGTTCTCTCGGAAATAATCCAACGAGGGGATTGGCTATAACAAGCATCTAAGAAGTTGATCGAGCCATCTTTTATTTTTCCTCCACAATAATCTCCATTGAGGCCAAATAACAAATCATCCCCAGCGATTTGTAGGGTCACAATGCTATCGGGTAGAACACCAACTATGCCGCCAGTGGCAACATCTCGCACCCCTACTTGTTCCCAAATTTCGGTACCAGAAGAGTTTAAATCTGAATTGAACTCCTCAGAAGTAGAATTTGGGAGATCGCAAGCAATGAGTGTTACTGCCAAGCCAAAAAAGAAATGCGCTGTTTTCATAATATAATAATTAATAATTAATAATTATAGATATGCGTTTAGACACAAAAAGTAGCAAGTTGGTTGGAAAGAATAAGGCCAGAAGAAGAATATACCCCTCGGTGGGGGAATTCGGAGGCAGATATTCTTGTTCATATAAAAAGTATTAAACTATATGAGTATGCATTGGCTTCTTGACTAGCGGCAATACCCTCGTACTTTATAGCTAACGGGTGACAATTAAGGGCTCTTTGAATATTAACGAAGGAAACCCAACAGCATGCAACAAAATGTTTATGCCAGCTTGGGGTGACGTGCAAATTTGAAGTTTGCTTTCTTATTTTCGTTTAGCAACGTGAGACAATGACGTGCTTCGAAAACCCAAGCCGTCATAAACACACACGTTGATAGTTTTAAATTGAAAAAAATTTCTATAAACAAAAAGGCTTCCAATGGAAGCCTTTAATCTTATTGGAACGACAAGTTTTAATTACTTCGCAGCAAATCGTTTCGAAACCTCATTCCAATTCACCACATTCCAGAACGCAGCAATGTAATCCGGTCTTCTGTTTTGATAATTAAGATAATACGCATGTTCCCAAACATCCAATCCTAACAGCGGAGTTCCTTTTACTTCTGCAACATCCATCAACGGGTTGTCCTGGTTAGGTGTTGAGGTGATTTGAAGCTTTCCACTAGAATCTTTAATTAACCATGCCCAACCTGAACCAAAGCGTCCAGTACCCGCTGCAGCAAACTTGGTTTTGAATTCATCAAAGCTGCCAAACGCTGAAGTGATTGCTTCTGCTAAGGCACCTGTCGGTGCTCCACCTGCATTCGGTGCCATGATCATCCAGAACAAACTGTGATTGTAATGACCACCACCATTGTTACGAACAGCAGCCGGATACTTGGAGATGTCCTTACAGATTTCTTCGATGCTTAAGCTCTCTTCGGGCTTGCCTGCAACGGCCGCATTGAGATTTGTAACGTATGCGTTGTGATGCTTGCCATGATGAATCTCCATCGTCTTTGCATCAATATGGGGTTCCAGAGAGTTGTTTGTGTACGGAAGGGCAGGAAGTGTAAATGCCATAAGTTTATTTTTTGGTTGAACAATTTATGTCATTCAAGGAATTTGAATGACTGTCAAATATACAACCCTAAAACCAACCGGAAAATTCGTTTTAAATGAAGTTTATGTGAATTGGACGGAGAAACTGGCCTTACAGGCTTTTATCACGCAACCCTTTAAAGAATGTATCGATCAATGCCTTAGCCTCCTCGCCTTTCACACCTTTTACTACTTCGGTGCGCGGATGCAGGAGCGGACTTTTTACAAGCGTATAGCCGCGTTGAAGATCAGATGCTCCGTACACAAGTTTTTGCAATTGAACCCAATGCAACGCACCTGCGCACATTACACACGGTTCTAATGTCACGTACAACGTGCATTCACTCATATACTTTGAACCAAGATAATTCGCAGCGGATGTTGTCGCTAACATCTCAGCATGCGCTGTTGCATCCGTTAGCCTTTCAGTTTGATTGTGCGCTCGCGCAATGATCCGATTCTTGCAAACTACAACAGCTCCCACAGGCACCTCCCCTGTTTCGAGCGCTTTGTTTGCTTCCTTTAAAGCTTCGCGCATGAAATACTCATCGGTATATAGTTCCATAATCGGACAGTCAATGTTATTTAAGGTTAAAGTTTTACTAATACCGAAACCCTGAACATCATCTTTCAGTATTACAAAACAAAAACTATTATGCAAAAGTACTTATTCCTCCTACAACTTGTGGTGTTTTTCTGTTTGACAGAAGCTGCCGCGCAAAATTCAACTACTTACGAACTAAACGAAGATTTTAATGACGAAGAATACGCAAGCCGTTGGTCGTGGTTGCACGACACGGAAGGCTGGCCCGATAAAGTAAGAAAGAAAGAATTAACAGATGGTGTTCTGACATTAGAAATGGGAACGTCCGGCTGGTTTGCTGATAAAAATGCTCCCTTTATGTATCGAACAGTTACCGGTGATTTTGATGCTCGCACGCGGATCAAAGCCAGCGGTGTGAATCAAGATATTTCCGAAACGCTTTGGTCATTAGGCGGGCTGATGGTGCGTGTTCCAAAACCAGCGAAAAAAGATCAATGGAATCCGAAAGAAGAAAACTGGATGTTTATGACAGTCGGAGTAGCGGAAGAAGCCAGCAAACAGGTGATCGAAACAAAGTACACACTCAACAGCAAATCAAACCTTAAACTACGCGATGCCAAGGCCGGGTGGATAATACTTCGGATTGTGCGGATTGGTAACGCATTTCTTATGCTTTATAAATACGATTCGGATAAAACCTGGACTGTTCACGACCGGTTTTATCTGGTAGACTGGCCGCAAACCCTTCAGATAGGATTAAACGGATACACAAATAGTAATGCTGTACCGCCTAACATCCTTTGGGGCGATCCCTTTAAGTTCAACAACGAATCCTTTGATCATCTGGGTAAGCCAGACTTTAAGCTTAGTGTAGATTATGTGCGCATAAAAAAACCCGCGGTGAATTATAACGTTCCCGGAAATCCAGGCAAGCAATGGCTTAATCAGGTTTATGAAAACCGCCTTGTGGATTACTCGTTGAGCAATACAGAACTTTTAAAAATGGTGGGCGAATAAGAACGTCAGAAGGGTATAATTATTTAATTTTTATACCCTTCATAATTTTTCCTGCCGTTTCCTGCCAGTCGGACTTTAACCGTGCCGGGCAATTGAATGAGAATACCAATGTACGTGAAGGTTCTACCAGGTATTCGAGGTAAGCGTATTTCAGAATCGGTTCCGTATTACCGAGTGTTGACAGATCGCCCCTGATCCGGGTCTCAAACTCTAAATAGATCAGTTTCCTGCCGTTCACTTCATGGATGCCTTCACTGAGAATTTCAACACGATCAAACATATTCATCACCCCAGACTTAAAAAATTTCTGGGCCATTTCCAGGTTTGTGTCCGGCCAGCTAGTGGCTGATATGTTTACGCTAAAATCTACTTCGTGATCCGGATTGGTATACGCCCCAATCGGTTTACGAACAGAAGGATAGCGCTGTGAAAAATCTAATTCACCCATCGGCACAAAATCCTTTGGAAGCATGGCCGTGATTTCATTAGAGATCTTAACCTTTACCAGTTTAGGATCGTCCACGGGTAATGCGATGGTTAACAGGATCAAAAAAAGTACCTTCTGCATATATTTTTACTTTTTAACGTAGGCGACAGGCCGTAAAGTATTGCTAAATTCGCGCCCTGTAAGCCTGCTGATTTTTAAAATCAGGCTTAAAATTAGCTAAAAGTCATGTTAAGAACTCATACCTGTGGCGAATTACGAATAACACACGTTGGACAACCTGTTTCCCTTACCGGTTGGGTACAGCGCCAGCGCGACAAGGGAAGCATCCTATGGATTGATTTGCGTGACCGGTACGGGATCACCCAGCTATTTTTTGAGGAAGGCTCTACCCCTGCGCAACTTATGAAAGCTGCCAAAGAAGTGGGCCGCGAATATGTGATTCAGGCGAAAGGAATTGTAACGGAACGCCTTTCGAAAAATGATAAGCTTACTACCGGTGATATCGAAGTAAAAGTTACAGAACTGGTGGTGTTGAACACCGCCAAGACTCCTCCCTTCTCCATTGAAGATAATACCGATGGTGGAGATGAGCTTCGTATGAAGTACCGCTATCTTGATCTCAGAAGAAATCCGGTGCGTGAAAGCCTGCAGCTGCGTCACAAGGTAGCGCAGCAGACTCGTGCGTACCTGGATTCACAGAATTTTATTGAAGTTGAAACTCCAGTGCTGATCAAATCAACTCCGGAAGGCGCACGCGACTTTGTTGTGCCGTCACGCATTCACAATGGCGAATTTTATGCCTTGCCGCAATCACCTCAAACATTCAAGCAGCTGCTGATGGTTTCCGGCTTCGACCGGTATTACCAGATTGTAAAATGTTTCCGCGATGAAGATTTACGCGCGGATCGCCAGCCGGAGTTTACGCAGATTGACTGCGAGATGTCGTTCATCACACAGGAAGATATTCTTTCAACATTTGAAGGGCTGATCCGTCATTTGTTTAAGACTGTGAAGAACATTGATATGCCTTCCGTTCCGCGGATGACATACGATGAGGCTATGAAGCTTTACGGATCGGATAAGCCAGACACACGCTTCGAAATGAAATTTGTCGAGCTGAAAGAACTAACGGCAGGCAAAAACTTCCAGGTATTCGATAGCGCTGAAATGGTGGTGGGGATCTGTGCGAAAGGTTGTGCCGAGTACACCCGCAAACAGCTGGATGAACTCACGGAGTATGTGAAACGTCCGCAGGTAGGCGCAAAAGGCCTGATTTACGTTCAGTGCAAAGCGGATGGTACGTTCAAATCATCGGTTGACAAATTTTACACTGCAGATGATCTCAAGGCATGGGCAGCAAAATTCAATTCGCAGGCGGGAGATTTACTGTTGATCCTATCGGGAGAAACAAATTCCGTTCGCAAACAATTAAATGAGCTTCGGTTGCTGATGGGTGAAAAACTCGGATTCCGTGATAAGAATAAATTCTCAGCACTTTGGGTAATCGACTTTCCATTGCTCGAATGGGACGAGGAAAATAAGCGTTACCACGCGATGCACCATCCGTTCACATCACCGAAACCGGATGATATCAAACTGCTTGATACCAAACCTGGCGATGTCCGTGCAAATGCATACGACATGGTTATAAACGGAACAGAAGTAGGCGGGGGCTCAATTCGTATCCACGATCGTGCAACACAGGCCATGATGTTTAATCACCTTGGCTTTACACCGGAAGAAGCGAAAAAACAATTCGGCTTCTTACTGGAAGCGTTTGAATTTGGTGCGCCTCCCCATGGTGGCATTGCCTTTGGCTTCGACCGCTTGTGTTCAATCTTTGGCGGTGCGGATTCAATTCGTGATTTCATCGCCTTCCCGAAAAACAATTCTGGTCGTGATGTGATGATTGATAGCCCCTCAACCATTTCTGCCGAGCAATTAAAGGAATTGGGGATTAAGGTTTTGTAACCTATTAAAAACGTAGGGACGCATGCTTCGACTTCGCTCAGCATTGCGTCCCTACACATATGTTAATACCAATTCTTACTTAAATCTATGACCGTTGTTGTTCCCTCCTCGTAAATAGTGATGATATTATCACACGCTCCATTGCCGTAGTCTATTTCGAATACACCTTCGTCATCTCCATTCTTATATTCGATTCTTTCTCTTCCGCTCACGTATATCCAGAAAAAGCAAAAAGAAGCGTCTGATGAGTTTTGCTGATAGCATGAGAAGTCTGACACGAGCGGTTTCAGCACCTTCGATTTATAATAATCGCCTCCAAACGTATACTCATTCTCGTTGGATTCAACAACGTACTTCGTTTCTGTATAGCGCGTAGATCCATTGCTTTTGTAGAAATACGTTACAGAATCATACTGATACGTTGTTTCATCCAGGTATGAATACGCACCTGAAAACTTCTGACTGGCTGTATCATATTCCGATTCCCCTTCATACACACCTCCGCCATTCATCAGCCATGACCATTGTCCATTGTAATTACCCCCGTAATTGTCATACGCAGACGAATAGTAATATGAATTCCTGATAACGCTTCCGGTCTGCGAGAACAGTTCCCGGTATGTACTTGTCATTTTTCCATGCATAAACGACATGTAGCCTTCCCAACCCTCTTCACAGCCGTCTCCGTAATCATAAATTGAAGTATGGCTTCCATCCTCATTGTCAGTCTCTGTGATTATTGCACAACTTTGCCAGGGATTTTCAATAACAGCTGTATCCGGTGGAATTTCTGAGGAATCGCCTGCGATTTTTCCATTGAACCCTCCTGATCGGCTAAACAAGCCTTGAAAGGATTGATTAATCGGCCCGCTCATGTTTTGAGTCATAGCGTTATTCGAGCCCATTCGCATGGCAAGGTATTGTTTTGCCCCTGCACTTAATTCTGTTTTTGGGGTTTCATCGGAACAGGAAACAATTCCCACCATTGCTATAACGCAAATGAAACCGGTGAACTTCGTAATTGTTTGCATGATAAGGTTTGGTTTGACTCTTTAGACACCGGCCTGTTTAAAACGGTTGTAACGGTGCGATTTTATGAGTAAAAAGGCTCTTTTAAATGAGTTCTACATCCCCATCATCACGAACGCGCCCCAATAATACGGCTCTTTGTATTTGGTCATTAATTGCAATTGTGCTTGCTTGAATGCTTTCTGCTTGTTGCCCAGTTTAATCCAATTGTTATAAAAGTTTGTCATCAGCATTTGCGTAGCAGCGTCATCTACTTTCCATAAGCTCATGATCAACGCCTCCGCGCCAGCAACCTGGAACGCACGCTGCAAGCCGTAAACACCTTCTCCTGATTTAATATCACCCAAGCCGGTTTCACAGGCACTGAGAATTACGAGGTTCGTGCCCTCCAGATCAAGATTCATAGCTTCGTACGCTGTTAAAATGCCATTGTCGTTGCTGCTAACGTCAGAGCCGCCCGTTCCGGTAATCGACTTACCTGCACCAGCCAATATCAGACCTGATCGAAGTAACGGATTGCGTGATGCGCTTTCAGCATTCACGCCAAAAACAGAACCTTCCCCTTCGCCCGCATCCTGTAAAAAGTAACCGTGTGTGGCAATGTGCACGAGCGCAGGAGCCTTGATAGCCTTTACATTTTTCTCGGTTGCATCCTTAGCCATAACCTGCGCTACCTGATAACCCGATGCTTTTAAAACTTTTGAAACTCCATCAATTTCAACTTTTGTTCCCGGTAAGGCGGAAACTTCTGTTGTTGCGTAATCAGGGAAACCCAGCAGAAATGCTGACTTTTTAACGGCAGGCTTTTTTACCTTAATTGAAAGAAGATCTTTTGAATTCCCAATGACCACCAAGTCATACCGGTTAATCACGTAATCCTCCTCAGGCCGCTTAAGGGTATTGAGATTTATTTGGTTATACGCGCCATCGGGCGAAATATACACCAGTTTTTTACCTGTAAGCTCTTTCTCAATCTTAGACCAATATTGTTCGTACGAATAATCATCCTGTACTTTTTGCTGAACCGCATTCCGGTAAAACTTAGCATACTTCTTATCGAGATCAGCACCATTTTCCATTACCACCAGCTTGGGCATTTCTGATCCTTTCTTCAGGATCAGTGCTACATATTTTGAATCTGCGGTAAAATCCTGAACAAATCCGCGGACCCGAATGATATCAACTACAGCTTCGGTATCATTCAATAAGCCAAGTATTTGTTTGTAGCTGGTTTTTTGCGTGGAGTACCCTGCAGAGAATTCGGTGGACTTTTCTGATAGTGATTTCTCAGTTGCGTTCGCGGTGCGCTCAAGCTCTGCAAGATTAATTTTCTGTTGCTTAAGCTCCTCTTTTGATAACGTGTAAAGTCTGGCAAGCTGTTCCTTCTGGTCGAGCCATGAAAGATACTCCTGAATCAGCGCTTCATTTTTACTTTTCAGAATAGCTTCTTTAACCTTGTTTGTTGAATTCAACAGCAAGGCTTTTGTAGCCATGTTATAGTCGTAGAAATCTTGAGCAACATAATTCATAGTCGGGCTTGCCTCCAGTGCAAAGCTGTAAAAACGCTGAAAACGCGGAGCGGTGATATCCCAATAGCTGGTCTTCTCAGCTTCGCTCATGGGTGGGAAGTAGAGGTTGATGAACTCAATGGTTTTGTCCATTACCTCGCGATACGCCATATACGCTTGCTCAAGTTTACCGGTCTTCCAATACAGGATTGCGAGATTCTCCTGAGTTCTTACATAATCCGGGTGCTTTGTTCCCAATAACGTCTCACGAATGCTCAAGGCTTTGTTGAGTTGTTTCTCCGCTTCCTCATACCGGGCAGTTACGCGATAAAAATTGCCCAGATCATTGGTAACTTTTGCGTAATAGATATTGTCTTCGGTATACCGTTCTTTATATATCGCCTTAGATTTTTTGAGAAGTTCTTCAACTTTTTCAGGTTTACCCATTTGGATGTAGAGAACACCCATTTGGTTAAGCAATCCGGCATACTCTGCATTACCAGTTTGCTTTTTATTCTCGAAAACTTTTTTTATTTCTAAAAAAGTTGAATCAGCTTCCTTTAGTCTTCCCGATAACTGGTAAATAAAAGCAAGGTTGGCCTGAAACTTCCGCTCATCAAATGATCCTCCAAAAACTTTCTTTTCACCCTTTTTTGTGGATTTCATTGCTGCTTTCATCAACGTAGCAGCCTCTGCATATCTGCCGACCGTTTGAAACAACATAGACTTATTATTCAACAGAATTGCCTTCTGCATGCCATTGCCGAATTTTTGCTCACATAATTGAAGCGCTTCATTAAACTCAGTTTCAGCCTCATTGTATTTCCCTAATGCCTGATTTAGCTTGGCCAGGTTATTCAGATTGGCGATATACGCTGCTGTTTTTTTGCCTGCTGTTTTTTCACTCATTTCGAGTGATAGCATGATATACTCGCTTGCCTTACTTGTTTTTGCCTGCGTTAAATTAACAAGCCCAAGACTCGACAACGCCCGTAAATACATAATTTCATTGGTAAGCCCTCTATTTTCAAGATAAATACGGGCGCTATCAAAATACATCTCAGCCAGCTTGTAATCTTTGAAGACACCATTGTACCATCCATTTCCCGTTTTAATTTTTTCTCGCGCAATATCAATTGGAGTTTTATTGGTTTCTGAACCAAATAAAAAATTCATTGCCTTGTTCCCATCTTCCGACTTTTGCTTAACATCAAAAAAGCCAGCATTCTCGTTGACAGAAATCGCGAATGGAAAGTCTAGTGAGTCCAGGGAGGCATTGCTTTCAGTGGTTTGCTTTCCGCCTTCCTGGCTTAAAGCTTTTCCAACCTGATCAAGCCATTTCTGAGCAACAGCTGGATTAAAACCAGTCAAAAGCAAAAGCAAAAACAACAACCCATAAATTCTTCTCGACATGCTATTAAATTTAGAGTGGTCTTTAAAAGAAAAAGGTTGAATCTTGAAATTCAACCTTAGCTCTATAAAATTAAGAATTATCTTCTAATCTTCTTCCACCGTCTGACCGCGTTTTTTAAGCTCGTCTGCCAGCAATTTTGTATTGGTTGTTACCAAGCCTGATACAACTTCCAGGTTCTTCTTAGAGGCATCCAATCCTTTAATTGAGCTATTGGTAAGCTTAGTTGCAGCTGGAGATTTTGTACGTGGGTTTACGTTTTTAGCACTTGACAACAATGACTTTCCTTGAGTATCCAAATCACCAATTTTTGCCGAAAGTTCTTTTGATGACTTTGATATTTGACGAAGCGAAGCGTAGTCGGCTTTAAGTTTTTCTAGGTTTGCATTGGAAAGTGTTGCGGCATAGGCCTTAACATCCGTATCTACTTTAGTAGCATCGGTTTTTAGTTTAGCCGATTCATCCAGAATATCGAATGCGCTATTTTTGAAACTATCGAAATCAGAAACATCGATGTTCTCCGGACGTTTAGGAGTTTTTTCGTCCTGTGCCTGAGTGAATTGCGGAGCTGCAACTACAGCCAGAACAAAAAGAAAATAGATGATTTTTTTCATATCAGATTGGTTTTAATTTGCGCATCTAAAGTATAGCAATTACGGGTTTAAGTCAACGAAGTCAGTATTTAATAACCGAAAATTAAAACCTTGTTTTTACCCTCGTTACAGTGAAAATACTTGTCAAAATCTATACGCTCTGGGTACTGATCGTTTTCACGGTTTTCATGATCGTGCTCCTGCCCGGCATTCTGATTCCGTTTTTGCTCGGTCGCAAATTTTCCTGGATCGGGTATTCTTTTTTATGGATATGGTCGTGGATTTTCAGCATGTTAACATTTATCCGCTATGACTTGAGAGGAAGAAATAGCATTCAGCAAGGAACGTCTTACATATACGTTAGTAACCACACGTCATTCCTGGATATTCCGGGCATACGGCTTTTGATTCCCGGAGAGTTTAGGCCGATTGCCAAAAAGGAATTGCTTAAAATTCCGATTTTCGGATTCATTGTTCGCGCAGCCACGGTTGTCGTTGACCGTTCCAATGCTCAGAGTCGCAAGCAAAGCATGGAAACGCTTCGTGAAATTTTGAAAGGCGGCATATCCATTCTGGTATTTGCTGAAGGAACCCAAAATCGCACCAAAGAAATTCTTCAACCGTTTAAAGATGGTGCTTTTAGAATTGCCATCGACTCGCAATTGCCAATTATTCCGCTGGTTGTAGTCGGTGCTGGACCGTTAATGCCACCGGGAACCTTGACGATAAAGCCCGGAAAGATAAAAGTGATTGCCGGTGAGCCGATTGCTGTTGCAGGATTGACAACCGAGGATGTTCAATTGTTAAAACAAAAAACGTTTGACCGGATGATTGAAATTTATAAATCGAACATGTAGGACGCAATGCTGGGCGAAGTCGAAACAGGGCCTACATTTTTATAAATTTATAACGGCACGTAAACAACCTTTTTCGTTTCAAAGAATTCTTCGGTGAAGTAATCGGAAAGATTGTACAGGCTGTGCATTCTTTTCAGTTCGGAAAGCTCTTCGTCTAAATCACCGCCTTTCAAATACAAAATACCATTATCGAGATCGTGAATTGATTTCTCTTTTACTTTCTGATGTACCCAGCCATAAAACTCCTTTATTCGCGTAACAGCCCGGCTTACGATAAAATCGTACTTTCCTTTAGTCTGTTCAGCACGGATCCATTCACCTCGTACGTTTTTTATTCCTGCACCTTTAGCAACTTCGTTAACCACCGTAATCTTTTTTCCAATAGAATCAACCAAATGAAAATTGGTTTCCGGAAAAAGTATCGCTAATGGAATTCCCGGAAAGCCTCCACCGGTACCAACATCCAACACCGAGGCGCCAGGTTTAAACGACATTACCTTCGCAATACCGAGTGAATGTAAAATGTGATTGGTGTAGAGGTTATCAATATCCTTACGGGAGATAACATTGATCTTCTCGTTCCATTCTTTATACAGATCATACAGCGAATCAAATTGTGATTGCTGTTCTTTTGTTAGATCAGGGAAATATTTGAGGATAAGTTCGGTGCGCACGGGGCAGATTAAATATGGTCACGCTTGTTCTTCACCATTTCAAACATGAGTTCGCGAGCTCGGTGAAGCTGGGCCTTAACAGTTCCAAGCGGAGCCTCAAGCTCAACGGCAATTTCTTCGTAGGACAGTTCCTGAAAGTAGCGAAGCCTTACAAGCTTTTGATATTTAGGTGGAAGTTTATCTACAAATATCTGAATCAGCTCGGCCTTCTGTTCCTTAATGGTTTCTTCCTGCGGGTTCAGGTTTTCATCTTCAACCTCAATGGAGATGCCGTCACCGTTATCATCGGTAAAGCGATTATCAATACTAAGGGTGTTCAGTTTCTTTTTGCGGATGTGATCAATGGTATTATTTGTAGCGATCCGGAAAAGCCAGGTACTGAACGTAAAATCTTTTTTAAATCGGTGCAGGCTGCGAAACGCTTTTGCAAAGGATTCAATGGTAAGATCTTCTGCGTCATCTACATTGCGCACCATTTTCAGAATCATATGGTAAACGGGGCGCTTATAGCGCTGCATGAGCTTGGCAAAAGCCTTCTCATCATTCCGCTGAACGGCATCGTCAATAAGCTCGAAATCCTCGAGTGCTTTATCCGAAAACTGCCGGTTCAGCTCTTCCATCGTATCTTTTTAGTTAAAAACGCTACAGGGGCAGTTGAAAGATAATAAATCACGAAAAGAAAATCTAAAAGCAGAACCGCACCCCATTCAAATTTCTGTCCGAACCGCTCCGCGGCCTGATGAACGGTTATGCTGAACAACAATATCCTGAAAACCAGCGCACAGGCAACCCAAATAATTCCGGTAGACAGGACTAGTAACGGAATTCCGGCAAACCAGGTGATCAGATGGGTGATGAAAAACAATGCCAGTAGAAATTGATGCTTAAACCGATACTTTTTACCTACGGAAAGATGGCGTACTTTCTGGCGATAGAATTCTCTTAACGTTGTTTTTGGGAACGAATTCACAAGTGCATCGCTACCCAATACAACGGCTGTATTCCTTGCAGTGGCGTGCTGATTCACAAACAGATCATCATCACCACCGGTGACGCTTAAAAAATTGTTAAAGCCTTTATTTTCCAGAAACACCGATTTACGATACGCCAGGTTTCGGCCTACACCCATGTATGGATTACCGGCCAGGGCAAATCCGATATACTGAATAGCCGTTAGCAACGTTTCAAAGCGAATGAACAAATTCAAAAAACCAGGTCTTTTTTCGTAGGCTGAATAGCCGAGTACAAAATTCTTATCCTCGCTGCAGCGTTCGCTCACAACCCGTATCCATTGCTCATTGTTTGGCCGGCAATCAGCATCGGTTAACAATATCCAGTCATGCTTCGCAGCTTTGATACCAAGCGTGATGGCATATTTTTTTCCATTGACGTGCGCAGGCGTACTGTCAATGTTAACCATTTTCAACCTTGGCTCCTTTTTGGTTTCGTCCAGAAGCCAATCGTACGTGCCATCATTCGAACGGTCGTTGACGATAATTATTTCAAATTCAGGATGTTGTTGTTTTAACAATGCCGGGATCAACTCGCGCAAATTCTCCTCCTCATCGTGCGCACAGACAATTACCGATATAGGTTTAAGCGGTACAGTTTGATCAAATCGCTTTTTGGAAATCGAAATCATCAAAACAATAAAATAAATGACCTGGGTTGCTGCGGCCGAAAGGAAAATGATAAAGAGCGTTTGCAATGATTAAAAATTAGCGGTCACAAATATACGCGGGCAGCACAATGTAAAAAGGTATTTTGGCAAGCATCCCCACGTTATTTCATTTCTTTAGCAAGCTTTCCTAAGGTTTTAATCCCGTCCTCAATTCGGGTACTCCAGGGTTCGCCATAGCTGAACCGCAGGCAGTTTTCAAACCTTGCTTGCGAAGAAAATATCTGACCAGGCGCAATTCCGATATTCTGCTTAAGCGCCCGCTTATGAAGCTTATAGGTGTTGATTTTTTTATTGAGCTCAATCCACAAGGCAAAGCCACCTTGCGGACGGGTCATTTTAGTATCGTCTGGAAAATATTCCGAGATCGCCTGGATGTACCGTAACGATTGCGTGTGCAGCGCCTTGCGCAAATGCCGAAGGTGCAGCTCGTACCGGCCATTGCTTAAGAAGTGGGCAATGGCTGCTTGTGAAAGTGTATTGGTTGCTACGGTATGCATGCGCTTTAAGCGGATAACCTGCTCCTTATACCTTCCGGCAATAACCCACCCAATCCGGTAGCCAGGAGCCAACGATTTGGAGAACGATGAGCAATGCAGCACTAATCCTTTTTTATCGTACGTCTTGCAGGTCTTCGGACGATTCCGCCCGAAATACATTTCACCATAGATATCATCTTCAATGAGTGGAATTTCTTTTTTGGCCAGCATGTCCACCAGCTGTTTTTTATTTTCATCGGGCATGCAGCTGCCCAGCGGATTATTAAAATTGTTAACAAATAAGCAAGCCTTGATATCAAATTTAGGAATTGCCTGTTCGAGATACGTAAGATCAATACCGGTAACCGGATCCGTGGGGATCTCAACAACTTTCAATCCATGACTTTCCATCACCTGAAAAATTGCAAAGTATGTCGGACTTTCAATCGCAACGGCATCACCCGGCTTGGTGGTTGCTTTGATGCAAAGCGATAAAGCTTCGACACAGCCAGCGGTAACAATAATATCCTCTTCATGAGGGGTGCCACCCCAGTTAAATGCCTGACGTGCGATCTGTCTGCGCAATGCAATATTGCCCTGAATATGCTCATACTGCATGCAGCTGGTTTTCGATTCGCGAATTGCCTGCATAACGGATTTCGTGAGCTTAGCAGCCGGAAGCAGATCAATGGAAGGAACGCCCAATGAAAAATGGATCAGTTTTTCTGAGTTCAAATCGTGGTAAACGCTGCTGATCATCTCATCAACACTTACAGGAACGGCATCCTCTGGCGGTTCGCTGGCTTTGGGGAGATCCAAAATATGCTCCCGGCTGAATTTTACATAATACCCCGATTGGGGACGGGCTTCAATCAAGCCTTTACTTTCCAAATGATAATACGACTGGAACGCGGTACTCAGGCTTATCCCCTGCTCTTTACTTAAAGCACGTACCGAAAGCAGCTTATCGCCAATTTTTAGTACTCCGTTATCGATCAGTTTTTCGATGCGATCGGAAACATCAATGTATTTGTGCTCCTGGCGAACGAGTGTTTTCATGTGTTAATAATTGTTTTTAACGGACATATGCCGGTGCACCGAAATGCCACCCGGCTAGCATGGAATCGCCACGAATGCTAGTTTTTTAATCCGGCTTGCCATGGCAATTTCATCGGAATAACTGATCTCATCAAAAATACGAAAATTGGAACTGTTTTGTTACAGTGTTTTTGATCCGTGAAACAGGGGTGAACAATTTTTTACTTGCTGCGTTACTGAAATGTTGTTTTTCGTAACATTTAAAATATCCTAACGACCTATCCGTATACTTGCATATAATCCATTCATGATCAAATTTTACACGCTATTACTGTTTCTGGTATGTTCTATTGCCTCATTCGGTCAATCAAAGAGTACCATCAACGGCTATCTCAAAGATTCGTCAGATGGCGAAAAGCTGATTGGCGCTACGGTTTACGTGGTTGAGGCCAAAACCGGGGCAACAACAAATGTGTACGGGTTTTACTCCATAACGCTGCCTTCCGGAAACTACACGCTGGAATTCAGCTACATCGGCTTTCAGAAAAAAGTACAGCAGGTTTCTCTAACCGAGAATGTACAGCTGGATATTGAGCTAACCTCCGAAGCAAAGGAGCTTCAGGAAGTGACTATCACCTCAGAAGGCGAAAACGCGCGTTCACAGAACCTCGAAATGAGTGTCGCCAAGCTTGACATTTCAACCATTCAAAAAATACCGGCCTTTCTCGGTGAAGTGGACATTATTAAAAGTCTGCAAAGCTTACCGGGCGTTAGCACCGTGGGGGAAGGTGCGAGTGGTTTTAATGTGCGGGGCGGAAGCACGGGGCAAAATCTTATCCTCCAGGATGAGGCGCCTGTTTACAATTCATCGCACATGCTGGGGTTCTTCTCAACGTTCAATCCGGACGCGGTAAAAGATGTCAGGCTTTATAAAGGCGCTATTCCTGCAAAATATGGAGGCAGGCTGGCCTCCATCCTGGACGTTCGAATGAAGGATGGTAACAACAAAGAATTTGAGACCACCGGTGGAATCGGAACGATCTTCAGCCGACTTTCTTTCGAGGGTCCGATTGTAAAAGAAAAAGGGTCGTTTATAGTTTCCGGCAGGCGTTCATACATTGACGTCCTGGCCAGACCTTTTGTTGAAATCCTGAAAGATGGCGGGGCTTTAAATTTCTACGACCTCACTACAAAAGCAAACTATAAACTTAACGACCGGAATCATCTTTATCTCTCCGGATATTTTGGGCGCGATAATTTCTTCTTTGACGCCCAGCAGGGATTCAGTTGGGGAAATTCAACCGCTACACTCCGCTGGAACCATTTATTCAGCGACAAACTGTTTGCCAATGTTTCAGGGGTATTTAGTAATTATAATTATCGATTGCAGTTTGGTGAAGATGATCTGGATAAATTCCGCTGGACTTCCTCCATTTCAAACTATATGCTTAAGCCTGAGTTTAGTTTTTTTATCAATAGCAACAATGAGCTGAACTTTGGCGGAGAGGTTACCTACTACACGTTTGAGCCAGCCAATGCATTGGGCGTTTCAAATGGTGATGCTCAGCGGGTGGTTTTGGATGAGAAGTATAACCTGGAGACTTCGCTTTACATCAACAACAGCATAACGTTTAATCCGATCTGGTCGATCGAATATGGATTACGATATTCAGACTTCCGGTATTTCGGACCAGGAACTGCATATATCTATGGCGATACCACGGCCGGTGTAAGGAAGCCTGTTGAAGCAGAGGTCCAGTATGATAAAGGAGAAACCATTGCTCACTACAACTACCTGGAGCCACGTTTTTCAACCAAGGTTTCATTGTCGGAACGCAGCTCTATAAAAGCAAGCTATAACCGCATGGTTCAGTACCTGCATTTGATCTCAAACACAACCGCTTCAAACCCGCTGGATGTTTGGACACCCAGCTCCAACAACATAAAACCAGAAATCGGTGATCAGGCTACGGTTGGATATTTTCATACCATAAATAAAATGTGGGAGTTCTCAGCGGAAACGTATCTAAGAGTTACCCAAAATCAGGTTGATTACATTGACGGAGCAGACCTATTAATCAATGAATTCATAGAAGGTGACCTGCTAAGCGGAAAAGGTCGGGCGTATGGCCTGGAGCTTTACCTCCACAAAAAAACGGGCAAGTTCAATGGATGGGTCAGCTACACGCTGGGACGTACTGAACTAAAGGTAAATGGCATCAATAACGGTGAATGGTACGCTGCGCGCTATGATCAAACGCACAACGTGAGGATTACCGGCTTCTACGATTTATCTAAACGTTGGTCATTATCCGGTAATTTTGTACTGACGTCCGGCACACCAACAACGTTCCCAACCTCATATTACATTGTGCAAGGTGTTGCGATTCCGTATAACGCGGACGGTTCGCGAAACAATGTCCGACTACCGATGTATCACCGTTTGGATCTTTCTGCGCGGTTTGAAGGAAAAGAATTCAGGGCAAATGGAAAAAAACGAAAAAACACAGATTATTGGGTATTCTCGATTTATAACGTCTATGGAAGAAAGAATCCATTCTCCATCTACTTCTCACAAGCCGATGAACGCTACGTTCAAGGACAAAAAATAAATAACCAAGCCACGCAGATTTCTATTATCGGCAGCATGGTTCCTTCTGTTTCTTACAACTTTAAATTCTAATCAGGATGAAGTATATAAAAACAATTTTCGGAGTTATCGCAACTGGCTTACTGCTTGCTTCCTGTGAAGATGTAATTAACCCCAATTTACGGGAAGCCGACCCGGTGCTGGTCATTGATGCCTGGATCAATAACAAAGTTGAAGATCAGGTAGTCCGGTTGACGCAATCCCAACCATACTTGAGTGACGAAGTTCCACCGGGGGTGAGCGGAGCTACCGTAACCGTAACCTACGATGGCGGAACTCTTGATTTTATGGAAGATAGTGACGAACCAGGCGTATATCGCTGGACGACCGATGAAGCAACAAGTGAGGAGGTATTCGGGGAAACGGGCCGCGCGTATACCTTAACGGTTGTTGTAGATGGCCAGACGTTTGAAGCCGTTTCCAGGATCAACCGCACAGTTGCTATCGATAGCATTACGTTTGAACTAGATGACAGTCCATTCTATCCTGAAAATTCTTACCTCGCTCAGTTTTGGGCAAGAGAACCAGTAGGTACAGGAGATACGTATTGGATTCGGCCTTACAAGAATGGCATACCGCTCAGCAAGCCCAGCGAAATAAACATTGCGTACGATGCCGGATTTTCACCCGGTGGAAGCTTTGATGGGATAACATTTATCCCTCCCATCCGTGAGGTCAATCCAAATGATGTGGACGAGGACGATCAGCCATTATCCCCTTACGTGATCGGTGATTCACTGTATGTCGAAATACATTCCATTACGTATGAGTCTTTTACATTCCTCAGTCAGGTTATTGTGCAAACCGACAGGCCCGGTGGATTTGGTGAACTATTTTCAACACCGCTAGCGAACGTGTCGTCAAACATTGTTCGTACTTCTTCAGGTCCGCTTAAGGCTGTTGGATTTTTCAATGTCGCAGCTGTAGAGGGACTTGGAAAAAAACTGGAGCCATAACCGGACGTTGTTCAATGAAGCTGTAAACACGCAATACTGACCGAAGCCTGCTATTGCAGCGAGGTCAAAGTGTGCGTCTCTGCATCTTAGCGCAGATCGAACTGATCTGGTTAAAATACATAAAACTGAAACTGTTTTTTTCACGTATAAACAGGAAACTTTGTTACGCCTTACGTGAATACATGATTACCCGCAACACCTACCTTCCTTACTTTGCATTAGCAGCCGTGTGCCTGATCTGGGGCACTACATACCTGGCCTTGCGCATCGCAGTACTGCACTTTCCACCATTTCTATTTTCAGGTATCCGCCAAACTGTGGCTGGCCTGATTCTGACTGGGTTTATGTTTGCTTTCTCCAAGGTGAAAATGCCTTCGAAGCAGAATATCCTGCACCAGGCCATTGGAGGATTCTTTTTAATGACCCTCGGCAACGGACTGGTTGCGTGGGGAGAAGTGCACGTTCCCAGCAGCATCGCAGCCATCATTTGCTCGCTTATGCCACTGATGGTTATCCTCATCAACCTTTCCGTTAACCGCGAAGAGAAGCCAAACTTTCCGATTATCATAGGTGTGGCATTGGGTCTCATAGGAATCATTATGATTTTCGGAGAGCACTTAAGTGATTTTTCAACGCTCAATTACACACTCGGAATCATCACCATATTTGGAGCGGTGATCAGTTGGGCGGGTGGAAGCATCTGGATCAAAAAACATAATGCCGACAGCAATCCTTTCCTCAATGCAGGTTTGCAAATGTTATTTGGTGGATTGCTCATGTTTCCGGCAAGCTTGCTGTTTGATGATCTCAGCAACGTCAGCTGGTCGCCAGAAGCAGGCTGGTCCATGCTGTACCTGATCGTCTTCGGATCCATCATTGCCTACGCGTGCTACTCGTATGCACTACGTAAGCTGCCGATGACAATCGTTTCGATGTATGCATACATTAATCCCTTAGTAGCAGTATTGCTTGGCTGGATGGTGTTGGATGAAAAGCTTACCGTAAGAATGGGCATTGCCATAATAATCACTGTAGCTGGAATTTATATCGTTAATCGTGGCTATCAAGTAAGAAACTTATGGAAAGCGCAGTTCAGCAAATGAGCAACAATAGTTTGATAAGCTTTCAAACTACCAACTGGGCCTGCGTTACTGAAACAGAGCATGCCGGTGAAACTGGTGTTGCGTTATGGCGCACGATGCAGTGGGGCAACTTGCGTGTCAGAACGGTTGACTATTCAGCAGGCTACAAGGCAAACCACTGGTGTACAAAAGGTCACATTCTTTTTTGCCTGGACGGTGAATTAATCACCGAATTGAAGAATGGTGAAACGTTTACGCTCAAGCCCGGCATGAGTTACCAGGTATCGGATGATGCGAGCTCGCATCGCAGTTATACGATAACCGGTGCCAAGCTTTTTATTGTGGATGGCGGATTTCTTCAATCCGAAAAAACTAAAATTCAAAAAGGAATATGGATGTAATGGAACTTACCATACTGGATTACAAACCAGAACACCAATCCTGGTTTGAAAAATTTAACCGCGACTGGATTGAAGAGTTCTTTACCTTAGAACCCTTAGACATTAAAGTTTTAAAAAATCCTGATCAGTTTATTCTTGCGACAGGCGGAGCAATCATCATGGCAAGTGTGGACAGAGAAATTGCCGGAACCGTTGGCTTACGGTACCTGGAACCCGGAGTTTTTGAATTCACTAAAATGGCCGTTGATAAAAAATTCCGCGGATTAAAAATTGGGCAGGCGCTTGCCGATGCAGCCATTTTAAAAGCAAAAGCGTTGGGCGCAGCAAAAATTATCCTGTATTCTAATACGCGTCAGGTGCCTGCAATCGCCCTGTATCGCAAGTTAGGCTTCGTTGAAATCCACAACGATGGTTTATATCAACGCGGCAACATTAAAATGGAATTGGCATTTATATGAAACGTCATACCTATAACGCAACCATTACGTGGACCGGTAATCTGGGGGAAGGAACTTCCGACTATAAAGCCTACAGCCGCAATCATGTTATTTCAGCAACGGATAAAAAAGACATTGAAGGATCATCGGACCCATCTTTCCGGGGCGATAAATCGCGGTACAGCCCGGAAGATCTCCTGTTAGATTCTATTTCCGCTTGTCACATGCTTTGGTATTTACATCTATGCGCTACAAATGGTGTGGTTGTCACTGCGTATGAAGACCCTGCAACGGGTACTATGGTGGAAGAAAAAGATGGCAGCGGTCAGGTCACAGAAGTAACCTTGAATCCGAAAGTCACCGTACAGCACGAAAGCATGCTCGAAAAAGCAAATGCACTCCACCACGAGGCTAATAAATTGTGCTTTATTGCCCGATCTGTTAAATTTCCGGTACATCACAAGCCGACTGCTTTCGTAAAAACATGAGTGCGCTTACCATCATCCAGGCCGATGTTTCCCATGCTCTGCTCTTGACCAGCCTTAGCCTGCAGTCGTTCCGCGAAGCATTTGAAAAAGATAATAATCCAGAAGATTTTAAAACGTATGTCGATGAAGCCTTCAGTGAGGAACAGCTTAATAAAGACATTAAAGAGCCAGGAAGCATTTTTTACCTTGCATACTATAATGGAGAAGCGGTTGGCTATGCGCGGTTACGAAATTCAACAGAGATAAACGATAAATTTCCGGGCAAGAAGCTGATTGAACTCCATCGCTTGTACACATTGGGCAAATACATTGGGCGCGGCATTGGCAAAGCGCTTATGAATCATTGCTTGCACGTGGCAAAGCAAAAAGGATTTGAGGTGATCTGGCTGGGTGTTTGGGAACACAACGACCATGCTCAGGGTTTCTACAAAAGCTTCGGGTTTGAAAAGTTCAGCTCACACGTTTTTATGGTTGGCAACGATCCGCAAACGGATTATCTTTTAAAAAAGAATTTATAATGGCTGGATTGGTTTACACGTACGCAACCTTACGAGACCTGCCCGCAATCGTGGCGATTTATAATTCCGTTATTCCGGGAAGAATGGTTACTGCAGATACCGAACCTGTTTCAGTCGAAAGCAAGCTGAGCTGGTTCAATAATCACGATCCGTTAAAACGTCCACTATATCTAATTAAGGATGACAATGAAGTTATTGGCTGGGTAAGCCTGGAATCATTTTACGGAAGGCCCGCATACAACCAAACAGCTGAAGTCAGCATTTACCTGGATGAAGCAGCACGTGGAAAAGGTTATGGAAAAGATATCTTACGATATATCATAGACCAATCACCCACCTTCGGAATTAAAACGCTGTTGGGATACATCTTCGCGCACAACCAGCCGAGCTTACAGCTATTCAAGAACTTTGGCTTTGAGCAGTGGGCCCTATTCCCCAACGTTGCGGTATTGGATGGTATTGAACGGAGCCTGATCATTGTAGGAAAACGAGTAACAAGATGAAACGACTCGATTGGTTTGAACGCAAATTCACCTTCGGCCTTCCAGCAGGCATGCTGCCCTTTTATGTAGAACGGCTTGAAGGAACAATCTTTCGAATCGAGCACAAGCTGCACAATGCTTCAAATGAAATTCTCTCTGCCAGGCACGATGGCAAATGGTCAATAAAGCAAAACATTGGTCACCTGGCCGAGGTGGATGAGGTCGCCAACAAAAGAATTGATGAAATTCGAAACGGAGCAGAGAAACTGTCGCCTGCCGTATTTGAACCAAAAGATTATAATCCCTGGCCCATCGGAGATCTCCTTGAATATTTTAAGCGTACGCGAAGAGAAAACCTGTTGAAGTATAAGAACCTTTCAGTGGTCGATTTAACAAAATCATCGATGCATCCGAGGTTAGCTATACTGATGACACCGGTGGATTTAGCCTGGTTTGATGCCGAGCATGACGATCATCACCTCGTTCGCATAAATGAAATAATTTCTATCTTGAGCAAAACTCCCGTGTTATGAATACTACTACCGCAACTATTGCTGTTGAGCGCACGAAAAACTCACGTATCAAAGAAGTCGACTTCGATAACCTGGGTTTCGGAACCCATATTTCCGACCACATGTTGGTAGCATCATACGACAAGGGAAACTGGGGTGAACCGAAAATAATGCCATTTGGAAACCTGCCGATGTCACCGGCCATGCTTGCGCTTCATTATGGTCAGGCAATTTTCGAAGGCATGAAAGCTTTTAAAATGAAAGACGGAAGTATCAACATCTTCCGGGTAAAGCGTCACTATCAGCGGCTACTCAAATCCCTTGACCGGATGTGCATGCCGGGTATGAGTGAAGAACTTTTTACGTCAAGCTTAGAAGCAATTGTAAAAGCGGATGAGAACTGGATCCCAACCTCAGAGGGCTGTTCTTTATACATCCGCCCTGTTGTGTTTGCCTCTGAAAACAAGTTAGGGGTAAAAGTTTCCGATCAGTATTTGTTTGTCGTCATGACCAGTCCGGTTGGACCATACTTTTCAAAACCCATACGCTTAAAAGTGGAGCAGGAATATGTTCGCGCAGCTGAAGGCGGAGCCGGCTTTGCAAAATGCGCTGGTAACTATGGCGGAGCGTTTTATCCTACGCAGCTTGCCCGTGAGCAGGGTTTCGATCAGGTGATCTGGACCGATGCCAAAGAACACAAGTACGTGGATGAATCCGGTGCGATGAACATTATGTTTGTGATGGACGGAAAACTAGTAACACCGCAACTAACATCGGCCATTCTGGATGGCGTAACCCGCAGTACCTTGGCTCAATTGGCGAAAGATATGGGGGTGACTGTTGAGGAAAGAAAGATCAGCATCGATGAAGTTGAGAAAGCAATTCAAAGCGGAAAGCTCACAGAAGCGTTCGGGGCAGGAACAGCAGCTGTTGTATCACCCGTTGCTACCATTAATATTCATGGAAAAGATTATCACCTTCCTGCCGTTACCGATTCAGCGCTCATGATGCGCCTGAAGAAAAAACTGAACAATATCCGCACGGGACATGAAGCTGATGTACACGGCTGGAATCATATTATTAAGGGATAATCGTGGCTGAATTTCAAAAAACAGATCGTACCACCATTACACGCCTGGCAAAGCGGGGCTCGTACGATAAGGATACCATTTATGCTATCCTGGATGAAGCACTGGTATGTACGGTTGCTTTCAATCTCCACGGACAACCATTTCAAATCCCGACAGGCTTTTGCCGGATAGAAGACAAACTTTATATCCATGGATCGGTGGGCAGTTTTTACATGCGCGAGCTGGCTGAAAAGAAATTACCGGTAAGTATTGGTGTTACACACATCGATGGACTGGTATTGGCACGTTCTGCTTTTCACCATTCGGTTAATTATCGTTCCGTGGTAATCTTCAGCGACACCGAACTGGTTTCGGATAAAGCCGAACTCTACCATGCACTTGAAGTTTTTACCAATAAAATGCAGCCCGGCCGTTGGGATGACATCCGGCAGCCGAACGACAGCGAGTGGAAAAAAACAATGTTGTTGAAATTCAGGATCGAGGAAGCCTCAGCAAAAATCCGGACAGGTGGACCGATCGATGATGACGAGGATTATGACCTTAACATCTGGGCCGGGGTTGTTCCGTTAAAGCTTGAGCGAAAGCAGTTGATTGCTGACCAGAAATTAAAAGAAGGTGTTGCTGTCCCTAAATACCTGAAATGATTAAAACTTCAGCTCGCTAAGCTTAATCGTTTTATCGATCCGCTTTTTCTTCGATACATCATGAATCTGAAACGTAATCTCTGGATTCTCCTTTGACCAGTCAATTGTAACAAGGCCATAATTATTCTCCATGACCGGTCCGTCAATTCGGTTATCGTTAGGCGTTGCAAAATCCCACGTTGACGTGATGCCACTGGAGGTTACATCATACAACGGATAGCCACCTTCCACAGTGAGTTTAGAAAGTTCAGCATAATGTACATCACCGGAAATAAAGAATACGCCATTAGCTTTCGTCTTTTTGATCAGGTCAACAAACCGCTTCTGTTCATGCGGGAAGTTAGCCCACGCTTCGTAGCCATTGTGTGTGATAGAAAACTGCGTACTTGATGCAATAATTCTTACATCAGCTGGCATCATCAGCTGTTCCTCCAGCCACTTCCATTGTTCCTCGCCCAGCATGGTTGAATCGGAAGTTGCGTACGGTGAGTAATCGAGCTCATATTCATAACCTTTCTGACCTTTTCGGTTGCCATTGTAAGGAAGCACCTTATCCCGAAATGTTCTCATATCCGGAAAGATGATCTGAACTTTCCTACCCGCTTTATCCAGCCAGACGGTATGATAGATTCCATCGTGCTGTGTGATCGTTGAGTCTCCTTGATCCCCAAAAAAGTTTAAAAAGATTTCTTTGGATTCCTTCTTAAACGGATAATGTCTTCCAGAATCGTTGTAGCCGTAATCATGATCATCCCACACGGCATAAATTTTCGTTGCCGCTTTTAAAGTCTGAAACTCAGGCTTGGCTCCTAGGATTTGGTAATTTCTTCTAAGCGTATCCATTTCATAGGTATCGCTGTAAATGTTATCCCCCAGATAAACAAATGCATCCGGCTTTAAGGCAGCCACATCAATGAGGATGGGTTGCGGATCATGTTGATGCGCGCAGGAACCAAATGCGATAATAGTTCTTGACTCAGAAGTTACTTCCTTTGGTTTTTCGCTGCAGGCGAAAAGAACTACTACAGCAAAAAGATAAATCCACTTTTTCATGCCTGGAGATTAGAATTGATTATTTACCTAATACCTTTTCACGCTGGTATAAAAATAGTGGAAGTGGACCAGCTAATCCAAACAACAATGTTAACACAACATAAATCCAGCTGTTCTTCATACTCAGGCGCTTGCTTTCAATAACAATCCAGATTAAAGCAACTAGCACCACGCATAACAAATCAATAATAAAAGCTGCTGCTATACGATTACCAAACATTCCATGGATAGTAGCGGCAGGATCAAGCCACAATAAAATGTTTCCTGTTTCAACTGATTCCTGGAAAACAAGAATATTCGGGACGATAAAACCGACAATCGCCAAAAACAAGTATAGGTTTTTCATGGTTGAAGGGTATATTTTAGTAATTCTGAAGATCTTCTGATTCATGGATATAAATCCCTTGTTGAGGTTTAGCAGCGAGCTGCTGCATCGCCCTGGCGACTTTTACCGAATCAATTCCTTTATATTTCCTGGGCACCAGGAACCCCAGGTATTTAAAGAAAACTTTTCCAGCTTCTTCACCGGACCGGCTTTCCGACCTGTCTCCCATTAGAAGTGATGGCCGGAAAATATGAAATGTCGTAAAGCCGATCTTACTTATTGCTTCTTCAACCTCACCTTTTACCTGGTTATAAAATATTTTTGAATTCTTATCAGCACCCAATGCAGATACGAGTAAATACTGTTCAGTGCCATTAGTTCTGGTAAGCTTTGCCAATTCAACGGGATAATCAAAATCAACCTTCCGGAATTTCTCTTTTGTTTTTACCTTTTTAATGGTCGTGCCGAGGCAACAGAATACATCATCGGCTTTCAGCTTATCGCGGTATTCCGTCAGGCGATCAAAATCAAGCACAATGTTCTCAAGCCTGGGATGTGAAATTTCCAGCGGCTTACGGCTGATAGCCTTCACCACATCATAATAGGTATCCGTAAGCAAGAGTTGAAGAAGCTGGCTTCCGATCAATCCGGTTGAGCCGGCTACAAGTGCTGTTTTCATGCGGCTGTGTTTAATGACCTTTCCCAGGCCAGGAATTTATCAATCTCCCCTCCTACGGTATTGTAGACCCAGAGCAAAACACTGAAATCATCTGTCAGTCCTAAAACAGGGATCAGGTCCGGAATCAAATCAATCGGGTTTAAAAAGTAAATGATTGCTCCAAGCACAATCAACATCGACTTCCACGAAATATCCCGGTATTTACCAGACGCATAGGCAGAAGCAATGCGTGAAAAGATAGAGAGCTTCTCTTTAGCCGTGGATACGGAAACAGTTTTCCAGTCAACTTTGTTAAGCTTGCTGCCCAGTTTCGTTAGCAACAACGCAATTCTCCCCGGCTTGCCCGCGAGTCGCGCAGCTTTTGACAGGGCTATATCGAAGAATGGATTTTTCAGAATGTGATCTGGATTTCTCTTTTCAGCTCGGTTAACGCATGCGCCACGGGATCTATTGGCTTGTTGATGTACCGTTCAAAAATCTTTTTGGAAAGGTCCAGACTTGATGAGTCTGCGCCCATTTCGGAGGCAGCATCGTTGATTGTCATGACCAGGTCTTCTTTTGCATTCTTAATATTCTCCCAAACAGGCTCGGTCATGAAAATCTGTTGCGAAGCATTGTGGTTGTATTCATTCCGGATTTCATTCAGGAGCATCTGGTGAAACTCTTTAGACGGAATAAGACCTACGTTCAGTCGAATCAACAAATTCTGCGGACTGATGCGCTCTAAAAAAAGGCACATCCTTTCATACGCCTGAAGACGAAGCGGCAACACCGTTTCAATGCTGCGGCCTCTGATTTCAAGTTTCTTAAGCTCAATTTCTTTGGCTAAAAACGAGCGTACCAGCAAGTAGGCTGCATATAGCACAATTGAGGCCGGTATCAGGATTTTGCCAAATTCAATAACTGCGTCCATAGGAATTATTCGGGTTCTGTTTGTGTTTGAAATTTAGATAATTTTAAGGCACTAACGCGAATCCGCCCGATGTTTTCACCTGTTAATCCTGTTACCATTTCTGCCAAGGCTGCTGAAGAGATTCGCAAGATCATGCAGACCAAGAATATTCCGGCTGATTATTCGTTACGCGTAGGCATACGGGGCGGTGGCTGCGGTGGTGTTGCGTTAATGATCGGGTTCGACAAGAAGAAAGAAACTGATCTCGCGTATTCCGTTAAAGGCATTTCAGTGTTGGTAGAAAAAAAACACACGATGTACATCATCGGCAAAGAGGTTGATTTTTATGAAGGCGCGGATGCGAGAGGGTTTATGTTTGTTGATCCCGAAAAAAAGGATTTTTCAAACGACTAACTCGTTAAATCAAAGACTGCCAACTACTCTTTAGCTTTTACAAAATAACGATGGGTAAAGGGAATAATATCAAAAGAGTCCAAACTTGCAGTCCGCTCAAACACCACTCCTGAAATTTTTCTAATCCCTAGAGAGTCCGTTTTTATCATTAAAATAGAAGTGAGCGAATCGAACTTTGGCAAAGGCTTATTATTCTTGATGATCATCTCATCACTAATGTCACCGATTATAACTTCAACTATTGGAAACTGTCTATTACCAAGTCTGATGAGTGGAGAATAGTACTCACCTAATACAACTGTGTCTTGTTGAGGTATGAAAATAGGGTCTTTTTTATCTCGATCAAAATCTCTGGAACCGTCCTTCTTATAACTAAAATAATCCCTCACTCTTCCTAACGAATCATATAAAGTTACTTGCCGAAGAAATCCATCTTCTGAAAAATCCTTAGCATAAATACAAACGCCTCTATTGTAATTACATGCTTCAAGTATATTGCCATTTGAATAATAGATGACTTTTTGCCCATCCATCAATCCGTTTTTCCAAAAAGCCCGCCCTCTCACCTTCCCATTTTCAAAGTAATCCACACTGACGCCTTCTCTTTTGCCATTAACAAGTTATGCTTCATATTGTAAAGCCCCACTTTTATAGTAAGAAACTTGCCGTTGAACCTTCTCCTTGCATCCAACCAATAGCAACAGAATAACAAACTGCATAAGTAGTTTATTCATGAGGTTTCTCTGTTTCCATAACAAGGCATCTTTGAAAATGTCTTCAATCTATCTCCTCTTAGAAATAAACACAGTAGCTTTTTTTGCCTTCCCTCCGATCGGAGGATTGATTTTTGAAATCTTCATTTCAACGTTGATCACTTTCGGGAATTGACGAAGCACTTTGTCTACAATGTTTTCACCAACGGTTTCCAAAAGCTTGGAAGGTTTGTCCATCTCTTCCTTCACAACACGATAAATCGCTTCGTAATCTACCGTGCCGGCTAGCTCATCATTTTTTGCGGCATCCGAGAAATCGGTGTCCACCGCAATGTCAACCTCGAACCAGTTGCCTGACTCACGCTCATGCGGGTACACACCATGAAAAGCATGGAACTCAAGGCCTTCCAGCGCTATGCGACCGTTCATTCAATCTCGTCAAAAAAGGATTTTACTTTTCTAGTACTGGTTTCTACTACGGATTGCTGCTCAACAACAAACTCTTCACCGGATTCCAATACAATGGGTGCAGGTGTTGGTTTGGTTTCAGCCGAGGGTTTACTGAAGTCGGTGTTCGGGGAAATTGTTTTTTGAATGCCTTCTTTTGCCGCAGTAGCATATTTATCGGCATCAAAATTTTTGGTTGCGCTTTTAATCCGCTCCACTCGCTCAATCGCATCCTGAGAGATGCGTTTCAGATCTTGTAACAGATCATCGCGCGTGCTTTCAAGCTTCTTATAATTTTCAACAAGCGTTTTCAAACGCTCTTCCATTTCAACCAGCGTATTCTTAGAGCGGCCTTCTGATTCCTCAATCACATTGCGCGCTTTTACTTTTGCTTCATTCAGAATGGCATCAGCTTTCAATTGTGACTCACGCATATTTAGCTCCGCTGACTGGCGGGCCTGCTCAATTACATTCGCACCGGTATCTTCAGCAGTCTTCAACGTTTTATAGAGGGAACTTTCAACTTCGCGCAGTTTCAGCACTTCACGTTCAGTTGACTCAAGCTTGATGCGAAGCTCCTTGTTCTCATCGTAAATACGCTCCCACTCCTGAGACAGCGTCTGTAAGAATCCGTTTACTTCATCCTGGTTGTACCCGCGAAAGTTTTTCTCAAAAGCCTTCTGACGGATTTCAAGTGGTGTAATTTTCATAGCCATTACCTTTTAACAGTTTAAAAAAGTGACCCGTGAATTCACAAGTCGTTAGTTGAAAAAATCTGCCAGGCTGAGATACTGCGATCATCACTGGCACTTAAAAGTTGCGACTCAAAAGATGTCCACAAAAGTTTGTTTACCGAAGTGCCGTGTCCGGCATGCCGCGCTCTGTCAATTACTTTCAACAGCTGCAGCCCCTCAGTGTCCCACACCTTGATGGACTTATCCATGCTACAAGTTACGAAATGTTTCCCATCCGGGCTAAATTCGAGGTGATTTATTGCGTACATGTGTGCCACAACCTCAGCAGCCTGCAAATATCCTGCCTGAACATCCCACACTTTTAAGCGTGCATCGCGCGAACCGCTAAACAAAAATTTACCATCCGGAGAATAGCGTAACGTGAACACAGAATTAAGATGCCCTCGCCACGCATGCTTCAGCTCAAGTGAATCAGCATCGAAAATCCGGATGAAGTTGTCGCTGTAGCCTACCGCAATTTCACCGCGATGCGTATGAACAGCAATTGTCCGGGCCTTGTTTTCAGAATGTTTGTTTCGATCCGTCACTTCAAGTCTCTCCAGATTAACACACACCAAACTCCCGTCTCCGCAAGCAACAAGTATTCGATTGCCAAACGATTGGATGTCGAAAATAGCTGCTTTGGTTATATGTAACGAGGCCAGCTCTTTTTTATTTTCCCAATCGAGTACATGAATGCCGTCATAATTATGGCCAGTGAGCAACAAATTGTTTTCTGCATGATACTGTAGTGCATACACCGAGTTTGGAAGCTTGGCAATCAGCTCACCTTCTTCCGGATTTTTCATGTCCCATTTTACAACCATCCCATCACCTGCACTGCTGAAAAAGATATTGGATGCATTAGAAGGCTGCAGGGCATACACGCAGTCGCGGTGACCAGAGAATGTATTACGCTTTGCCACGTTAACTTTGTGCATCTTTATGGATTGTACCGGATTTTTACAAAATTGAAACATTAACATGGATTATCAATGCCGCTCGAGAAATTAGAAGCTTCAAATGAACGTGCGTGGGGCCTATGGCACATCCGTGAGTCAGAAGCGGAGCTCATTGATCTGATCAGGGAATTTGAAACCATTCCATCAACCATCACACACGAACAAAAACGACTTGAGTTTTGTGTCGGGCGTGTACTTGCAAAAACGCTTTTGGAAAAGCTCTCCGTTACGTTTGAAGGGATTATTAAGGATGAATTCGGAAAACCTTTTTTCAGAAACAATCCCTATCACCTTTCCCTGAGTCATTCGTATCCATATGTAGGCGCATTGATTGATAAAAATAAATCAGTAGGCATTGATGTGGAGCAGATAAAATCCAAATTGTTAAAAATTGCACCCCGGGTTTTACATCCAACCGAATTAAAAGACGCAGGTGATAATGAAATCAAGCACTGCATTTACTGGTGTGCCAAAGAAGCCTTGATTAAAATCTATGGCAAGAAGGATTTAGTATTTGCCGAGAATTTAATTATAAAGCCTTTTACACTTCAAAATCAAGGTAATATTAGCGGCAGGATTATTGTAAATAGTGTTGAAACGACCATACCTTTATACTATGAAGTTCACAATGGGTTTACAGTCGTACTTAACAGCTAAAGTTATGAAACGCTTAGTGTTTATATTTATCCTGATCAGCTCAACTTCCGTTGCACAAACGATTCAGAATTTTACACTGACCAATGCATCCGATGGAAAAGAGGTTTCACTGGAGAGTTATGCTTCATCACCCGGAGTTGTGATCATCTTCACCACCAACAGCTGTCCGTATGACGGTTATTACTTAAACCGGATCAGAACGTTAACACAGTTCAACAGCAAGATCCCTGTACTGTTGGTCAACTCAAGCACCGAAGCAACCGAATCGGTTGATCAGATGAAAAATTATGCGGATCAATGCAAGCTGTCGGTGCCTTACCTGGCCGATAAAGATCAAAAACTATTATCGAGTTTAAATCCAAGAAAAAGTCCGGAGGGGTTTTTATTACAAAAATCCGGTGCCGATTTTAAAGTCGTGTACCGTGGTGCGATTGACGATAACGCGCAATCTGAGAAAGAGGTGAAAGTGTCTTACTTAAAAGATGCAATTACAAAATTATTAGCTGGGCAAAAAATTGATGTGGCAGATGTAAGACCCGTGGGGTGTAGTATCAAGAAGTAGAATGATCAATCACTGGGGATTTTAAAATCCCTATTAACTCAGTCTTATCTTTATCTGTGAAAACAATGTAAGTTCCAGTTTTGGAATAGCAACTTACAATTGCAAATTCATCAAGCACAGATTTTTTAACATTATTCAACAATTCTTCATACCCTTTTACGTACATATCATTGTTGATTTCCTTTTCTACCTGTTGACGCCTGGTGTAAACCAGCAGTAGATGATTTTTGGGACAGAGTCCACCACTATCATCTATTGTGACGCTTGATCTGTTCAAATCTTCAATCAAATCTTTAGCAAATCGTAAGCCTTGATTTTTCTCTAAAAGATTTTTCATAAAATACTATACTCCTAAATCCGCACCATCGGCAATAATCAGCAAAAGCTCTTTTACTTCTTCAGCCTTTGCATGCTCTCCCATTTTATCAAACGACATGATCAGGTTGCGGAACACCCTGCGGATGATCTCGAGGTTTGAACAAGGCTCAAAAAAAGAATCCTGCGGTGTGAGGCGAAGTTCGTGGATGTAATTTTCTATGTCCTGCTTCGTGAAGATCAAGCCCTTGTTGAAAGCATTGATATAAAACTGGTTCTTCTCTTCTTTGTAGGTAACGATAAAAAGATTTGGCAGGTTAACACCGTACACCGGCATCTTGAGCTTTTGCGCCACCAACAAGTAAATGATGCACAGCGTAATGGGGTTACCCTTGTGGGTTTCCAGCACGATGTTAATCATTGAATTGCCGGGGGAATGAAAATTCTTGGTATTGGCGCCAAACTTCAGCTTGTTGAATAAAACACTATTTAAAATCTTAATCTGATCGTAGGGATATAAATCCGGCTTAAACTCCAGCCAGGCATCGTAATAGATTTGTTCGAGTTCCTGCTTGATTTTTTCCAGTTCCAGGTCCGGGTATTGATAGGTGGCTACGAGCCAAAGCCCGGTTAGCAAATCCTGATCCTTGCTGTCGTACCAGTCTTTTATACGGTCTTTCAGGAGCTCGTATTGAAGGTCGTGGATAAGCTCTTCAATTCTTCGCTGAACAGAGGGATTAAAATTAGTCTCCCATTCATTTTCCAGAAAAGGAATGATCTCTTTGCCCAGCGATCTTATCTTATCGATAATTTGATTAACGATCTGATCGTCCTGGTCGTCCAGAAGGGATACCAGTGCTTTTAATTCTCTTTCGTTTAGCTTATGCTCGCTCATCGACAAATTCCTTCACCCAAAAATAATCATGTTTGGATAACGCCCACGTTAAATTTTTGCACAGGCGCATGATTCGCGGCTTCAATGCCCATCGAGATAACGGTTCGGGTATATAAAGGATCGATCACCCCATCAACCCAAATGCGCGCGGCTGCATAATATGGACTAAGCTGATCATTATAGCGATCAGTGATTTCCTTTAGCAAAGCTGTTTCTTCTTCTTTTTCGATCACTTTTCCCTGCGCTTTCAGCGAAGCGACCCGGATTTGCAACAATGTTTTAGCCGCTGCTGCCCCACTCATTACAGCAATCTGCGCGGAAGGCCAGGCATAAATCAGTCTCGGATCGTATGCTTTGCCGCACATGGCGTAATTACCCGCTCCGTACGAATTTCCAATCATGAACGTAAACTTCGGAACGGTTGAGTTCGCCATGGCATTCACCATTTTAGCTCCGTCCTTAATGATGCCTCCGTGTTCGGCTTTACTGCCTACCATAAATCCGCTTACATCCTGTAAGAACACCAACGGAATTTTTCGCTGGTTGCAGTTCATGATGAAGCGTGCCGCCTTGTCGGCTGAGTCGGAGTAAATAACTCCACCCATTTGCATCTCGCCTTTCTTGCTCTTCACAACTTTACGCTGGTTCGCTACAATGCCCACTGCCCAACCATCGATGCGCGCAGTTCCGCAAATCAATGTTTTGCCGTACAGTGCTTTGTATTCATCAAACTCCGAATTATCGACCAGCCGCTGAATAATATCAAGCGTATCGTAAGGCTTCGATCGATCCGAAGGCATTAAGCCGTAAATATCTTTTGGTTCTTCTTTCGGAGCAGCCGATGCAATCCGATCAAACCCGGCTTTCTCATAGTGCCCCATCTTATTGAACAGCGAGCGGATGTAATCCAGACACGCCTGGTCGTTCGGGAATTTATTATCCGTTACACCGGAGATTTCGCAATGCGTTGTTGCCCCGCCCAGCGTCTCGTTATCAATATCTTCACCGATGGCCGCTTTAACGAGATATGATCCGGCTAAAAAGATGGATCCGGTTTTGTCCACGATCATGGCCTCGTCCGACATGATCGGTAAATAAGCGCCACCAGCGACACAACTGCCCATGATGGCTGCGATCTGAACGATGCCCATCGCGGACATCTTTGCATTGTTCCTGAATTGTCTTCCGAAATGTTCTTTGTCGGGAAAAATTTCATCCTGCATCGGCAGGAAAACTCCGGCACTATCCACCAGGTAAACAACCGGCAAACGATTTTCCATCGCAACTTCCTGCGCACGAAGATTTTTCTTGGCCGTTATCGGAAACCACGCGCCTGCTTTTACAGTAGCATCGTTGGCAACAATCACGCATTGTCTTCCGTGAATGTAGCCGATGCCCGAAACCACACCCGCTGACGGACAGCCGCCAACGTCTTTATACATACCGTCACCAGCAAACAACCCGATCTCTAAAAAATTGGAGTCCTTATCGATTAAATACTGTATTCGCTCGCGGGCCGTAAGCTTTCCCTTCTGATGCTGCTCATCAATTTTCTTTTCACCACCCCCGAGTTTTACTTTTTTGGATTTAGTCTGAAGCTGCGAAACGAGCTGCTTATATTGATCTTCGTTCTTATTGAACTCCAAATCCTTTTCCGGCATGGTACTGTTTTTAGAATGGAAACTATTTCTTCTCTTTCTGCTGACGCTCAAGGTCACGCTGAATTTTATCACGCTTTTTGCCGAGCGGAGCAAAGAAGTGGTTTGGATTTTCGTTCAGGTGCTTCGCGAGTACATCTAAATCAAGAATCATCTTGTTTAGGTTCACATATAAGCTATCCTCATTCATGAGCTTACCCATGGTATTGTCTGTGCGGTCAAACTTCGCAACCGCTACCTCCAGCTTGGTTAATGCATCTTTGGCTTTATTCAGGGTTGATTGAAATTCCAGGCTCTTCAACGAATCAGAAAACGATTTCAGGTTTGTTAATGTGGGCTTCAGTTCCGTGAGCACACTGTTTACATTTACTGTTACAGAAGCAATATTATCAGCCAAGCCATCAACTTTACTGTTTGTATTGGACAATGTCTTGTTCAGTAGCCTCGGTGTCTTTTGAAATTCGTTAAAGATCACGTCCAGTTTTGCTGTGTTGGTTGACAGGTTATCCAGTATGGTGTTGAGCTTACGCAACGTCCCCTCCAGGTTATCGGCAACAGGGGCCGCATTCTCGGCCAGAAATTCCGCGATACCTTTTGCAACGATTGATCGTAACGTGTCTTTTGGCTGGATAGGATTGGTAATGCTGCCAACATTAAGCTGGATATATTTTGTACCCAGGATATCACCATTTAATATTGCTACAGTCGAGTCTCCGAGAATAATTTCTGAATCAATCTCCATTTCAACGAGTACGCGATTCTTGCTTTGCTGAAACTGGATTTTACTCACTCGGCCTACAGCATACCCGTTGATGAATACCTGGTTGGAAGGCATCAGCTTATCAACATTCGCATAAATTGCGTAGTATCGGTTGGTAGAGGAGAAAAAATCTATTCCTTTAAGAAAATTAAATCCAAAGTAAAGCAGCATAAGGGATACCGCCATGAAGAGGCCCACTTTAACTTCTTTCGATATTCTCATGGTTGAGCAGCGTAATTAAGCTCCTAATTTATGGATTCTACTTCACTTTTATACTCTTTAAAAGCACGATAAATACCCGAAGCAATTAACTCCTGTCCGTTATCGGTACCCAAAAATTTCTCTTCGGTTTCGTTGCTCAGGAATCCAGACTCAACAAGCACGCTTGGTGTTGCTGTTTTATAGAGCACGACAAATCCTGCCTGCTTAACTCCCCGGCTGTGCCGGCCTGCCTTATTTTTGAATTGCTTCTCAATTTTATCTGCAAATTTAACGCTGCTCTCGAGGTAAGCATTTTGAATGAGTGACATCATGATGATAGACTCCGTGCTATTGTCAAAGCCCTCATAATGCTGTTCGTAATTATCCTCATACATGATAACTGAATTCTCCCGTTTGGCAACGGCCAGATTCTCTTCAGATTTATGTAAGCCCATTACCCAAGTTTCGGTACCGTACGTTTTAGGATTTGAGATTGCATTGGCGTGAATAGAAATGAATAAATCAGCTTTATTGCGCATCGCAATTGCTGCGCGTTCATTCAATTCAATAAACTTATCGGTTTTGCGAGTATACACAACCTTAACTTCAGGCATGCTTTTTTCGATATACTCGCCTACTTTAAGTGCAATCTTAAGCACAACATCTTTCTCTTTAATAGATTTGCCAACGGTGCCAGGATCTTTTCCACCATGACCCGGGTCAAGCACCACCGTGCGTATTTTAAAACCTTTTTCCTGTAAAGAAAACGGCAGGAAAGGCAAAGCAACTAGGGCTGATGACTTCTGAATAAATTCTCTTCTTTTCATACCTGTTTCGTTAGCGGGACTGAATATTTAGCAAGGTTATTGCTGAGGCAGTTACGCTCAATATTCCTCCGGGTGCTTACGATGTTCAAAGTATTTGCAATAACTTTACCCAAAGTTGTGAATTTTTCACTAAAAGCTAAGCATCTGCTACTCAACTCCCGAATTGTGCGGCCTGTTTTATTCATTTTTTTACTGGTTGTTTTCACGTTTCAGGCTTCTACTGGCTGGGCTCAGGATCGTCCAGAAAGACCGGTTCGTCAACCCGTGATCAAGCAGCCGAAGGCTGATCCATTACTAATTTCTTCTGATACGATAAAAAATGTCTCCGATACCCTTAAAAACGCTTCCGATTCCTTAAAAAATGTGCCCAAGGGCGACATCGAGACAACTATCAATTATAAGGCCACAGATTCGATTGCCACCAGCGTGGACGGGCAGATCGTAAAGTTGTACGGTGCCGCCAAAATCGTTTATGGAAACATTGAGCTTGAAGCCGATGAGATTACCATCGACTATAACAATCAGACAATGACTGCCAACGGCACACGGGATTCACTAGGCAGGCGCGTTGGTTTTCCCGTGTTTAAGGATGGGGGTCAGCTTTACGAAATGAAAGACATTGTCTACAATTTCAAAACGGGCCGGGCCCGGATTACAGAAGTTGTAACAAAACAGGACGAAGGATTCTTAGTTGGTGAAACTGTGTTTAAAAATGAGAAGGGAGAACTCCTAAGCCTGCATAACAGTTACACAACCTGTAACCTGGAGCATCCGCACTTCAAAATCAAAGCGACAAAAACAAAAGCAATACCCGATGATAAAATAGTTGCGGGGCCATTTTACATGGAGTTCAATGATATTCCGTTACCGATTGGATTTCTGTTCGGGATGTTTCCCGCCCAACGCGAGAGCAAATCGGGTATTATTGTACCATCGTATGGTGAGGAGCGCCAACGAGGATTCAATTTAAGGAGAGGCGGCTATTATTTCGACATTAATGAATACTTCAAGCTGGCGTTAACGGGTGACATCTATTCAAAAGGCGGACATGCCCTATACGTGCAGGCTCCGTATGTAAAACGGTATGCATACACAGGCAGTTTTAACTTCAGCTATTCTAAAAACACCGTTAACGACAACATAGAAGACGAAAGTGAACGTAAGGATTACAGCGTGGCGTGGACCCACTCGCCTCAATCAAAAGGACCTGCACGTTTTTCCGCCTCTGTTAACATGGCAACTTCCACGTACAATCAGAACAATAACCTGAACTATCTGTACAGCGATCCTATGAATTCACAAGGGCTGAGCAATATTTCAAGTAAGCTCAGCTCAAACATTTCATATAGTCAGCGCTTTCCCAATACACCTTTCAGCATGGGATTGAACTTGAGTCACAACCAGGATTTACAAACTGAACGGGTTGATATGCAGCTTCCTAACCTTACTGTTAATATGCAGAACCAATATCCATTTCAGCGTAAGGATGGAATAGCTACAAAGCTCGATAACTTTTCGGTTGGCTACAGCATGGCGGCAAGCAACAGGCTTACGAATGACATGGGCACAAAAACGGTTAATGGAAAAACGGAGCCAGATATTGTACCGTTTAACGCTAATAATTTTGGTTCGCTATTTGAAAATGGCAAAAAGGGAATCCGGCATTCGGTCCCATTAAGTTATTCTTTTAAAGCACTCCGGTTCTTCACGGTTTCGCCCTCTATTAGCTATGAAGAGAAATGGTACTTTGAAAAACTGGATTGGAAATACGATGTCATCAATAACACACCTACCCTGATAGCGGCAGATACCATACGCGAGTTCAACAGAATTTCAAATTATTCGTTTAGCACATCCTTTAATACCCGGCTTTATGGTATGTACAGTTTCAAAAAAGGAAGTGTAAAGGCAATTCGCCATGTCATTAACCCATCCATTTCATTTAATTACACCCCCGATTTCACCAAGAACGACAACTACTTTCAGGCCGTTAATCAAAATGGTAAAATCTTTTACAAATCACGACATGAGGGGTTCGTATATGGGCCATCGAATACAGGAAAATCCGGGTCCATCGGATTTGGACTGGGCAATACACTCGAAATGAAAGTGAAGAGTGAGAAAGATTCTGTTTCCAGAAAGGTAAGCTTGCTTAACAATCTTTCTATTGGCTCTTCGTATAACCTGGTCGCAGATTCTTTCAAGCTTGCGAATTTCGGAATTTCTGCTAACACCAATATTCTGAATGGTAAGTTTGCTATCAACCTGAGCGCAACGCTAGACCCTTATTACTACATGAAATTGACAACGGAAGACAATAAGACGTACGAGCGAAGAATTGATTCCTATGCCTGGAAGCATGGAAGCCCTGGTAGGATTACAAATGCTACCATTGCTATTAATACCAACCTGAACCCAAAAGCAAGAGAAAATGAGCAGGCTAGTCAGAAAAAAATTATTGATTCCGATTTACCCGAACAAGACAAGCAGTTTCTGTTGAATGACCCTAATTCCTACATCGATTTCGAAATCCCCTGGAGCTTGCGGGTAAACTACAGTTTAAATTACAGCAGGCCAATCCAGACAATTAACACGGAAAAAATATTCACCATTAATCAAACCTTACAATTTTCGGGAGATCTATCCCTCTCACCAGCCTGGAAGATAAATTTTAGCTCGGGTTATGACATTCAAAATAAAGAGTTTACACAAACCAGTATTAGCCTGACCCGCGATTTGCATTGCTGGACGGCCGCATTGAATTGGGTTCCGTTCGGGTATTACACGTCTTATAATTTCACCATCCGGGTTAAAGCCTCAGTACTTCAGGATTTGAAGATGGAGCGTAGAAAACCTCCCTTTGACGGATTATAGAGCTTCCGCTCTCCGCTTTACATTCGTATGAAATTCACCTATTGCCCGTGCATGAAAAACGGGATAAAGAATTTTATCCCTGAACCATGACCCACTGGTATACCATGTTTCATGAATAACTTCTATCTCTGATTCTGCAATTTTCTTAAGCTGAATGAGCTGGGTACCTACCGAAGCGCCATTTTGTACGTAACATATTTTAATCTGCTTCAGATCGTCATAAATATCCACCACCTCATGACCAACCGCCAGGTGCGCGACATTACCGAATAAATTCAGGTTTAAAAATATGAGTTGTCCCGCTTCTATTCCCTGATATGCATCATCATAAAAAGAAAGCTGATTTCTTTTCCGCGAATACATAACCCCGAAAGAAACCATGCGCCCTTTCCAGGTATCCTGCGGGCTGATGGTTTTATAGGTTTCCCATACCTTTTCAAGAGGCGCAAGAATGCTGAACGACTTGAGATGCTTGTGGTATTTTTTAGTATGCGCAGGGTCGTAACAAAATGACTGAAGATCCGAAAGGTTTTGTAAGGATAGAATTTTATTCTTGCCGAAGAGTTTGTGTACACTCTTGTGCTTAATCCTTAAAAAATCAATTAACGATTCTACTTCAGCCATCCTTCAACCTCTTGCAGCGTGGGATTTTGTACATTCTCCAACTTGAGCTTCTTGCGCATTCCGCTGACATCGTTAAACAATTTTGTTGCTTTAATCGACTTCAATTGTTCAACCGATTGAATGCCTATTTTTTGGAGGATCGGAAACAAGTCTGCACGAATACCCAGTAGCTCAGCATCTTGTTCAGTGAAACCACCGCCTTGCTTTTCCGGTTTCATTTGAGGGAAGAAAAGTACATCCTGAATAGACGCTGAGTTTGTCATAATCATCGAGAGCCTGTCAATCCCAACGCCTAAACCTGCGGTTGGTGGCATTCCGAATTCAAGTGCCCGAAGGAAATCTTCGTCTAAGGTCATGGCTTCTTCATCGCCACGCTTACCCAGTTCCAGTTGTTCCTCAAAACGTTTACGCTGATCGATGGGATCGTTCAGTTCAGAGAATGCATTACAAATTTCCTTTCCGTTACAAACGGCCTCAAATCGCTCTACAAGTCCCGGAGAAGTTCTGTGCTTTTTAGCGAGCGGAGACATTTCAACCGGATAGTCCATAATAAATGTTGGCTGGATCAACAACGGTTCACACTTCTCGCCAAAGATTGAATCGATTAGCTTAGCCTTTCCCATCGTTTCATCAACCGGCACATGTATTTTCTTACACGTCTCACGCAGGGCAGTTTCGTCCATGGCGGAGATGTCAATGCCAGTGAAATGCTGAATGGCTTCAAACATGGTAAAACGCTTCCAAGGACGTTTGAAATCGATTGAGTTTGTGCCAACCTGAACTACTGTAGTTCCGTGCAGATCAAGCGCTACTTTCTCGATCATCTCTTCTACCAGCTCCATCATCCAGTAGTAATCCTTATACGCAACGTACAATTCAACTTGTGTGAACTCAGGATTGTGAAAGCGTGACATGCCTTCATTTCTAAAATCCTTAGAGAATTCATAAACGCCACTGTACCCGCCTACGATCAAGCGCTTCAGGTAAAGCTCATTCGCGATACGCAAATACAAGGTCATGTCTAATGAGTTGTGATGCGTTTTGAATGGCTTAGCTGCTGCACCGCCATACAGGGGCTGCAAAATAGGCGTTTCGACTTCCAGGTACGCTTTATCGTTCAGGTATGTACGCATGGAGTTCACCAGCTTCGTACGCTTTATGAATGTATCCCGAACTTCCGGGTTAACGATCATGTCCACGTACCGCATGCGATACCGTTGTTCAGGATCGTTAAAGGCATCGTGCTTGTGTGCTACACCTTGCTCATCCGTTGTTTCCTTTACAATTGGTAATGGGCGCAACGATTTCGATAAGATTTTTAAGTCCGTAACGTGAATGGAGATTTCACCTGTCTGTGTGGTGAAGCCATAGCCCTTCACACCAATAATGTCACCGATATCAAGTAACTTCTTAAATACTGTGTTATAAAGAGTTTTATCATCGGTCGGGCAAAGGTCATCTCTTCTGAAGTAAACCTGGATCCGGCCGGTTTCATCCTGCAGTTCAGCAAAAGATGCGGAGCCCATAATTCTGCGGGACATGATTCGACCCGCAAGAGAAATCTGCCGATAGTCGCTTTTGTGACGTTCGTAATTTTCAAGGATTTCAGCCGCAGATGCGTTCACTTCAAAAAGCTCTGCCGGATACGGGTTAATGCCCAGCTTTTCAAGCTCCTCTTTGGCTTGCCTGCGTACGATTTCCTGCTCGGATAATTGCATTGTTGTGGATTAATCCGCAAAAATAAAAGAATTGGAGATCAATTCCCTATCCCTTTTTGCGTCTCTTCAGCTCTTTGCGGATCAGGATTAACTCGCGGCTGCTTTGACCCGCCACCGAGGTATTTTCATTGGCCCTGCGAAATAAATAGGGCATGACGGATTTAACGGGTCCGTATGGAACATACTTGGCAACGTTGTAGCCCGCTTTCGCAAGGTTAAATGAAATGTTATCGCTCATGCCATATAATTGTGCAAACCAAAAACGCTTATCGTGATGACTGATATTATGTTTGTCCATTAATTGTGCAAGCGTGAGATTACTATATTCATTGTGCGAGCCACACATCACAGAAATACGGTCGCGCTTATCAACACAAAATTCTATAGCCGAATTAAAGGCTTCATCACTCGCTTCTTTTGTAGGTTGAATGGGACTTGGATATCCAAACTTTTCCGCACGGGCACGTTCCTTCTCCATATAGGCACCGCGTACAACTTTAGCGCCTACAAAATAGTTACCGCGATCAGCTGCTGCATACGCATCTTTAATATTTTGTAACGATGCAGTGCGGTATAACTGATACGTATTAAAAACAATCGCTTCCGTACGATTGTACTTTTCCATCATTGCATACGCAAGCTCATCAACCGGTTCCTGGATCCAGGTTTCTTCAGCGTCAACCAATATAGGGATTTTATATTCTGCCGCTTTCGCGCAAATTCGGTTAACCCGATCCTTTGCTCTTTCAAAGGCCACCTCCTCCTCACTCGTTAATTTTTCCTTTGCCTGAATTTTTTCAAGCAACGCAACGGCAGCCAAGCCAGTCATTTTAAAAACACAAAAAGGTATGTGCTTGGATCTATGCGCCTTCTCGATTGTTAACAGTGTTTCATCTGTCGTTTTATCGAAACCAGCTTCTGTCTCCTCTCCTTCAACGGAATAGTCGAGAATTGTACTCACTCCGAATTTCGCAAGGTTCTGAATAGTCTCCTCGGCCTCTTCTATCGTTTCACCACCACAGAAGTGATCAAACGCAGTCGTTTTGATAATGCCTTTTATTGGAAGGCCAATTCCAAAGGCAACCTTCACCGAGGCAGTGGCCAGCTTTGAAATCGAAGGATGATTGACTACCGAAAAAATAAAGTTGGCTTTTTTAAGCTCAATATCCGACTTATACGAAAACGCTACGGATGTATCTTCAAATGAAAGTTGTGGTCGTGGCTCCATATTAAAATCGGCCAAATATAATAGATCGGGCATTAACCCCTGCAGGATTTTACACGATGATTCGCGTGCTATTTCTTACCTTTCGGCTTCGCAACTATGCTCCCTGAAAATATCATCCTTACCAACCGCCCCGGTTCAGATCTTGAGGAATTTCTGACGAAAAGGAACTATTCAAAAATCCTCGTATTGGTGGACGAGCACACGCAGGAAGCATGCTATCCTATGATTTCAGGATCGTTGCCAGCGCACGGGGTTTTAACGGTTGAAAGTGGCGAAGAAAACAAAGTATTAGAGACATGCGAAGCCATCTGGCAGACCATGACCGATGAAAACCTCGACAGACATGCAGCGCTGATTATTTTAGGCGGGGGTGTGTTGGGAGATATGGGCGGCTTCTGCGCAGCAACCTACAAACGTGGCATTGATTTTATTTTAATTCCCACAACGCTTCTGGCCCAGGCCGATGCAAGCATTGGCGGAAAGCTGGGGATCGATTTCAATAATTTTAAAAACCACATCGGAGTTTTTAAGCAACCGGCATTGACCTTACTCTATGCAGGGTTTTTAAAAACCCTACCCGAAAACGAATTACGTTCAGGTTTTGCAGAAGTCATTAAGCACACCCTCATCTCCGACAAAAAACTGTGGGATGTAATTCGCACTAAAGATTTAAAGGGTCAGGATTGGAATACGCTCCTAAAGCAATCGGCTGAATTTAAATACTCAGTAATTGAGCAAGATCCGTACGAGAAAGGGCTGCGTAAGATTTTGAATGCAGGGCATACAGTCGGTCATGCGCTGGAAAGTTATTTTCTGGCTAATGATGATAAGATCCTTCATGGTGAAGCAATTGCCGCGGGACTAATTGCCGAAGCATACATTGCGTCAAAAAAGAAATTGCTTGATGATCAATCCTTAAAAGAGATTACAGAGTACATCCTCGGGATTTTTGGAAAATTAACAATCCCCGAAAACGCTTTACCGGAAATTGCTGCGCTGTGCCTTCAGGATAAAAAAAACAAGGGAAATAGTGTGCTTAGCGCTATTCCCGAGGGAATCGGAAGCGCAAAATGGGATGTTGAAATCAGTTTAGCCGAGGTTGTAAATTCATTACAATTCTACCGTTCATGCTAAATGTAATAAACGTCAGATTCGTCAACAATCTCCAGCTTCTTTTCTGTTTTGAGGGTCTGGCCTATTTTTTTAGCCCCTTTCGCAACGAATGCTTTGGTCTTTTCTTTACGGCTTCCGGTAAGAAGCCATGCTGCCAATAGTGCTCCCGAAGCCAACCCTACTCCAATCACTATTTTTCTTGTTGTACTCATACTCTCAATAACTCTAATTTACTTATAATTGTTTCACATCATCACACAAAAGCTGTCATTAATTTTTCGTTAACCAATCCTAACACACGATAGTTTGAATTCCAGTATCACTTTATATAAAACCAATCAGATCAGCGGAAGGGTTAAGAACCTGCCGTCATCGAAAAGTATAAGCAACCGGGCGATCATTATAAAAGCGCTGGCCGGAGATACTGCGGAGCTGTTTAATCTATCCGATGCCAACGACACCCGGTTGATGCTGGAGTTGATTTCTTCAAAAAATCCGGTGCTGGACGTTGAAGATGCCGGAACAACTATGCGTTTCCTCACGGCCTTTAAATCCATCAGCAATCAGGCTTGCATAATCACCGGGACAGACAGGATGAAACAACGTCCCATTAAAATCCTGGTAGACGCGTTAAGGACTTTAGGTGCTGAGATTCAGTATCCCGAGCTGCAGGGATTTCCACCCGTTAGAATCTTAGGATTTGCCGGACAGAAAGCCCGTGAAGTTACAATCCGGGGTGATGTGAGCAGCCAGTACATCTCAGCGCTGATGATGATTGCCCCGAACCTCCCACAAGGCCTTTTAATTAGGTTTGAGGGCAAAGTTACAAGCCGGCCTTACCTGGAAATGACCGCATCGCTCATACGGCAGTTTGGGGCTTCTGTAAACTTTAACGATGCGGGCATCGATATCCCGCATCAAAAATATACAGCAGCAACGGTGACAGTAGAATCCGACTGGTCAGCAGCAAGTTATTGGTTTGCCTTCACTGCCCTGGCAGTGAAGGCAGAAATTACGCTGCCTAACATTACCCTTAAATCCTTGCAAGGTGATCGGGTAATTGTTGAGATTATGAATCAGCTTGGTGTTGCTTCGGAGCTAAAAGTAGGTGACTTACTACTCACTAAAAAAGATCATGTTACGGAACTTGGCTGGGACTTTACCGATTGTCCGGATCTTGCCCAAACTGTAGCCGTTGTTTGTGCTGCTAAAGGGATTATAGGAAAATTCACGGGGCTTGAAAGTTTAAGGATAAAAGAAACCGATCGTATTAAAGCCCTACAAATTGAGCTTGGAAAGATTGGCGCATCTTTTACTGAAAAAGACGGTAAGTGGATATTGACACCTGTTTCAAAAGAAATTCCAAACGGTATTTTATTTAATACTTACCTGGATCATCGTATGGCGATGGCGTTTGCACCGTTATCAACGCTGGCAGATATTATAATCGAAGATCCTGCTGTCACCCGAAAATCGTATCCGAAATTTTGGGATGATGTTGCGCTGACAGGCGTTAAGACAAAGCTGTCCTGAGATTTTCCAGGTATACAGGAAATTTTAACAACCTGCTGCCATACCATGAAAACATCTCTCCATCTACCAGAAGGATTTTTGCATCCGGGCAAAGTTGTTGAAGCTCAACGATATGCTTTTCCCTAAAGGGATAGGGTTCTGAGGAAAGAAGAACAAGTTCGGGATTTAGCCGTTGGATTTGTTCGGTATTAAGTTCCGGATATCGGGTCTGTCTGTTAATGCAATTCACCAACCCGGAAAGGTGTATGACTTCATGAATAAATGTTCCGGGTGCTGCTGCCATCCATGGACTTTTCCAGATGAGGTATAGTGTTCGTAGGGAAGGCAACTTATTCAGTACTGCAAATGAAGATTCAATATCTATTGCTATTTTATCAGCCTTAAACGATGTGTTTGTTATCTCACCAACGCTACGGAACATATTCAGTGCGTCCGGTAGCGTTATAATGTCGCTCATCCATAGCGGGAATTGTGCAGATAGCGTTGCAATTCCTTCCTTGTAATTTTCTTCTTTATTGCCTATGATCAGGTCTGGGTGTAACGAACGAATCCGGTCAACGTCAAAATTCTTCGTGCCGCCAATAATGGTTTTGGTTTTTCGCCAATGCTCAGGATGAATGCAGAATTTTGTAATTCCAACAACGCGATCCTCTAAACCAAGATCGGCCAGCAGCTCAGTCTGAGAAGGCACTAATGAAATGATCCGTTGCGGAGGAAATGAAACCTGAATGCGGTTTTCTAACTGATCGATAAACGCTGTAGAACTCACGTAAATGAAAATGTCCTGCTCAAGGAACAGGACATTATTTAAAATGATAGTTTATTATTTTATATACCTGAAGTCGTGTCCGGGTTTCACCTGGAGCAGTACCTCATAGATCAACTTGATCACGTTCTCCACGTCATCCTTATGCACTGTTTCAACCGTTGTATGCATGTACTTAAGCGGTAATGAAATCAGGGCTGAAGCAACACCTTCTGCAGAATATGCAAAAGAATCCGTATCCGTGCCGGTTGAGCGACTTACCGCCTGGCGCTGAAATGGGATCTTCTTCTTGTTCGCCACATCAATGATTTGCTTAAGCACATTGTTTTGGACGGCCGGACCGTAACAAACTACAGGACCCAGCCCGCATTTCAGGTTACCACTCTCCTTCTTGTTGTACATGGGAGATTGTGTATCGTGGGTAACATCGGTACAGATCGCCAAATCAGGCTTTAGCCTTCTGGAAATCATCTCAGCACCGCGTAAGCCGATTTCTTCCTGTACTGCGTTAACAACGTAAAGGCAAAAAGGAAGCTTCTTTTTGGTTTCCTTTAGCCTGCGGGCTACTTCTGCGATCATAAATCCGCCCATGCGGTTATCGAGGGCACGACCGGTCAGATAGTTTTTATTAAGCTCAATCAGTTCATCCTCGAACGTAGCAACTGTACCCACATGTATACCCATCGCCTCAACTTCCTTCTTTGATTCAGCGCCAATATCAATAAAGATATTTTTTAATGACGGTGGCTCTTCCTTGCCCGCATCGCGCACATGAATAGCCGGCCAGCCAAACACGCCTTTTACAATTCCTTTATCACCCTGGAGATTTACACGCATGGAAGGTGCGATTTGATGATCCGAGCCGCCATTCCTGCGAACGTAGATATACCCTTCTTCCGTGATGTAGTTAACAAACCACGAGATCTCATCGGCATGCGCTTCTATGACAACTTTATACTTTCCGCTGGGATTAATTACACCAACTGCTGTACCGTATACATCTACCATGTACTCATCGATGTAGGGTTTTAAATAGTCCAGCCAGATCTGCTGACCGGAATGTTCAAAGCCGGTTGGGGATGCATTATTTAGATACTCAAATAGAAAGTTCTTACTTTTCTTATCCATAATTTTTAATTACAATTCTATAAAGGAATGTTATCGTGCTTCTTCTTCGGCAGGGTTGCAACTTTATTTTCCAGCATTTCGAAGGCCCGAATAAGTTTTTCACGGGTTTGATCCGGGTAAATTACCTCATCAATGTATCCCCGATGCGCTGCGCGATACGGATTCGCAAATTTAGTTGTGTACTCTTCAACTTTTTCGTTGAGCTTTGCGGTTTTGTCTGCCGCTTCAGAAATTTCTTTCTTAAAAATAATTTCAGCCGCGCCTTTAGCTCCCATTACTGCAATTTCGGCAGTTGGCCAGGCATAATTTAAGTCAGCGCCAATGTGCTTGGAGTTCATCACATCGTATGCACCACCATATGCCTTGCGCGTAATTACCGTAACGCGCGGAACTGTTGCCTCCGAAAAGGCAAACAAGAGTTTTGCTCCATTAGTAATAATCGCATTCCATTCCTGATCCGTACCCGGTAAAAATCCCGGAACATCTTCTAACACGAGTAATGGAATATTAAAGCAATCGCAGAAACGAACAAAACGCGCGCCCTTTACGCTGGCATCAATATCCAACACACCTGCAAGAGAAGCCGGCTGGTTGCCGACAATTCCAATGCTTCGTCCGGCTATGCGAGCAAATCCTACAATAATATTTTCTGCAAAATTCTTATGGACTTCAAAAAAGCTTCCGTCATCGACAATCCCGTTCACCACCTCACGCATATCGTAGGGTTGATTGGGATTCACCGGAATGATGTCGTTTAACGAAGGCCTGCTTTCATTTGATGCCGTGTATGAAACCCGTGGCGCATCGTCTTCACAATTTTGCGGAATATAGCTAAGCAGTTTTTTTATGTAATCGATACATACCGCTTCATTCGCGCACGAAAAATGTGTCACTCCGCTTTTCGTACTATGCGTGGAGGCCCCACCCAGTTCTTCGGGTGTTACATTTTCATGCGTAACAGTTTTTACAACGTTGGGCCCGGTAACAAACATGAACGAGGTATCCTCCACCATCAAAATAAAATCCGTAATGGCAGGAGAATATACAGCGCCTCCGGCACAGGGTCCCATGATGGCTGATATCTGCGGGATAACTCCGGATGCCAGCGTATTCCGATAAAAAATATCCGCATAGCCGCCTAGCGAAACAACACCTTCCTGAATTCTAGCCCCCCCTGAGTCATTTAAGCCGATAATAGGAGCACCGTTTTTCATAGCAAGCTCCATTACTTTCACAATCTTCTCGGCATGCGTTTCAGAAAGCGAGCCTCCAAAGACGGTGAAGTCCTGCGAGAACACATACACCAGCCGGCCGTTTACTTTGCCGTAGCCGGTAACAACCCCATCGCCTAAGTAATACTCTTTATCCAGACCGAAATCCCTGCCGCGGTGCATGACAAATTTTCCAAGCTCCTCAAAGGTGCCTTCATCCATCAGCAACTGAACCCGCTCGCGCGCAGTAAGTTTACCTTTGGCATGTTGCTGCTCAATTCGCTTTACGCCTCCGCCCGTTAAAGCTTCTTCATTCTTTCTATGAAGCTCGTCATACTTAAGCTGTTGAGTAGGTTCTTTGTGCTTGCGCTTTGTCATGATACGATCCTAACCGGCAGGTTAAGCAATTTTTACAACCGAAATATATTGCGATTTATTGAATTTAGACGCGTTTTTGAGGCTCTTTTAGAAGTTACTTTTCTATTTCGGGGCTATTTTGCAGCATGAATCAAAAGCTTGCTGTAATTGATCTGGGTACCAATACATTTCATCTTTTGATCGCTGAGAATCAGGACGGGAAAAATCACATTATCTATCGCGAAAAGGTTGCCGTAAAGCTGGGCAAGTCAGGTATCAATCAGGATATCATCCGGGACGATGCGATCAATCGTGCGATTTTAACACTTCAGGGCTTTAAAACTAAAATGGATCACGAAGGAGTTGACAGGGTTTATGCCGTTGGCACAAGCGCGTTACGAAATGCCAAAAATAGCAGCGCTGTTGTCGAAAAAATAAAATCAACCACGGGTATTGACATATCGGTTATTACGGGTGATGAAGAAGCAGAAATGATCTATAGAGGAATACAGTCAGCACTTAATTTGGGAAGCGAAACTTCCCTGATCATTGACATTGGTGCCGGGAGTGTGGAATTTATCCTGGCAAACAAAACTAAAACTTTATGGAAGAAAAGTCTGGAAATTGGCGCACAGCGAATTCTTGAACTGTATCAGATTCACGATCCAATCACAGTTCAGGAAATTCACCAGCTAAATCGGTTTTTCGAATCTTCACTTGCTGAAGTTCATGAAGCCACTCAACAGTATCCTCCCGTTACGCTGGTGGGATCATCCGGAACGTTTGATACATTGAGCGATCTTTACTGCGCAGAAAATACCATCGATAAAAATGAGTCCGATAGTGAAACCCCTTTAACCATCGAGTACTTCTACTCAGTCTATAATCTTCTTATCAGAATGAACAGAACCGAGCGGATGAATATGAAAGGGATGATTGAACTCCGGGTAGATTTAATCGTTATAGGGTGCTGCCTGATTCACTACGTCCTGGATAAATACAAGCTTACGCAGATTCGCGTTTCTGGTTATTCGCTTAAAGAAGGAGCCCTTGCGATGCTATCAAACTAAAATCTACCTAGTATCTTTACGACTAATGATGGAACTAACCTACTCTTTCGAAACATTAAAAGCTTTCACCATATCAGCCTTTAAAAAAATTGGCTGCACTGATGAGCATGCAAAGCTTGCGACCGAAGTTTTACTGTCTGCCGACCTGCGTGGAATCGATTCACACGGCTTAGCGCGCCTCTCTGGCTACATTCGCTTGTGGGAAGCCAAACGTATTAATGCCAGGCCTGAGATTAAGGTCATCCATGAATCGCCCAGCACAGCTGTTGTCGATGGCGATGCCGGCCTTGGATTGGTTGTCGCACCGTACGCCATGAACATTGCTATAGAAAAGGCGAAACGATGCGGAACCGGCTGGGTCAGCGTGCAGCACTCCAATCATTTTGGTATTGCAGGCTATCATGCCATGATGGCACTGGAGCACGATATGATCGGCATCGCGATGACGAACGCAAGCCCGCTTGTCGCACCAACCTGGTCTGTTGAACGAATGCTCGGCACGAACCCGATTGCTGTTGCGATCCCTGCCGACAAGCAGCCCGCCTTTGTTGCAGACATGGCAACGACAACGGCTGCTAATGGTAAGCTTGAAATCCTTCAGCGAAAAAACAAAGAAGCACCTGAAGGCTGGATCCAGGATAAAACCGGAAAGACCTCAACTAATCCGCACGAATTAAAAGATGGAGGTGCTCTTGTTCCACTGGGAAGTGATTTCGAGCATGGAAGTCATAAAGGCTATGGCTTAGGTTCTATTGTTGATATCTTCTCCGCGGTTCTCTCTGGCGCAAATTATGGCCCCTGGGTTCCGCCCTTTGTTAGCTTCCTCGCTCCTCCGGCCGATCCGGTTGGCAAAGGCATTGGTCATTTCTTTGGTGCGATGCGCATTGATGCGTTTAGACCAAAAGAAGAATTTAAAAATCACATGGACAATTGGATCAACCGTTTTCGTGCAGCCAAACCGATTGAAGGCCAGCCCCGCGTATTAATCCCCGGAGATCCCGAGCGCGAGATGAATGCTATCCGAATAAAAGAAGGGATTCCCCTCAACGCAAAAGTTGTGGAAGACCTGAAGGAACTTGCTAAAAAGTTTGATCTGAAATTCTAGAATCCAACCGTAATTCCGCCACGTATAATGAGCGGATTTGGATACGGTGTATACTGGCTTTGCTGAACATCCTGGTACGAAAAGTTATACAAGATAACCACATAAAATGCCGCTTTGTCACCGATAGGTTGTAAAAATCCACCACCTGCTAGAAAACTATCATATCCCAGTCGTACAGTTTTTTCAGGACTTACCGGATCCGGGTATTCATAATTCAAATATTCATACTCCGTATGCACAAAGATTCCATTGAATATAGTGTATCGAAGAAAGGGATTAATTCCATAATCAATCAAACTAATAGATGGACTATAGTATTTATATTTTGTATAGCGGTAGGTGAATCCCGTGCCCGCAAGCATTCTTTCGGTAACCCTGTATCCAATCATCGGGGAAACTGAAAAAAAATCTTGTGCAGTTCCAAAGCTAAGACCCACCCCACCGCCCAGGACAATACGTTCCTTGAGTGGCAGTCCTTTTAAGCTCTGGTCGTAGCTATCCCCTTTTCTTGATTGCGCATGTAATGATGCTGTCGCAAGAAAAACTAAAAGGCAGGATGCAATGACGCGAATCATAGTTAGGAAGTTTGTCTATTCTTCAACGACAACAAAGATGTCTTCGGTGCCCTTTTTCATTAAATATTTTTCACGGGCGAATTTTTCAAGCAATTCACGGGTTCCCATGAGCTCTTCATGGTCTTTTTGCACCTCTTTGATCTTTTCCGCATAGTATTCTTTCTCGCTTTCCAACGAGCTCAGCTTAGCAGAAAGTTTATAGCGTGATACAAAATCATTGGAGTCTAAAATCAACATCCAGATTAAAAAAATGCCTCCTGTTACGATGTAAAAATTGCGGAAGGCTTTTGGTAGTCTCTTCAACATACAGCTTAAAAAATGATGACTAAGGTAGATAAAATTTCAATAAAAAACCCTGTCACCCTTTTCGGGGTAACAGGGTCCAGTATTAAATCACTCAATTTTACATGTTTTTACCAGGGAAGTAAGCGGTTTCACCCAACTCTTCCTCGATTCTGATGAGCTGATTATACTTCGCCATCCGGTCTGAACGCGAAGCCGAACCAGTTTTAATCTGGCCAGTGTTCAACGCAACAGCAAGATCAGCAATGGTGCTATCTTCAGTCTCGCCTGAACGATGCGACATCACACTCTTATACGAATTACGTTTTGCAAGATTAACTGCGTCAATCGTTTCAGTCAATGAACCGATCTGGTTTACCTTAATCAGGATTGCGTTAGCAACACCATCATCGATACCTTTTTGCAGGCGTTTTACGTTCGTCACGAACAAATCATCTCCAACCAATTGAACTTTGTCACCAATCTTTTGCGTGAGCGCAGTCCAGCCAGCCCAGTCGTCTTCTGCCATACCATCTTCCAGTGAAATGATCGGATATTTCTTAGCCCAGTTAGTCCAGTAGTCTGCCATCTCCAACGGCTTCAGTTTCTTACCGTTAGATTTTTTAAAGTGATACAATTTCGTTTTTGAATCGTAGAATTCAGAAGCTGCGGGATCAAGTGCAATCCACACATCGGAACCTGGCTTGTAGCCAGCTTTCTCAATTGCTTTCAATACGATCTCAATTGCTTCTTCATTTGACTTTATATTTGGAGCAAACCCACCTTCATCGCCTACGTTTGTTGACAGACCTTTATCATGAAGAACTTTTTTCAGTGTATGGAAGATCTCAGCGCCCATCTGAAGTGCTTCAGAAAATGTATCTGCGCCTACCGGCATAACCATGAACTCCTGAAAGTCGATTGAGTTATCCGCATGGCTTCCACCATTCAAAATGTTCATCATCGGAACCGGGAGCGTGTTCGCGCTTACGCCTCCAATGTAACGGTACAACGGAAGGCCCGCATCCATTGCGCCTGCTTTTGCAATCGCTAGCGATACACCGAGAATTGCATTCGCACCAAGCTTGCCTTTGTTGGCCGTACCGTCAAGCTCAATCATGATTTTGTCAAGCAAGTTTTGCTCGTAAACAGAAAATCCAACAAGCTCCGCGGCAATTTTTGTATTCACGTTCGCAACCGCTTTGAGAACGCCTTTGCCTAAATACTTCTTTTTGTCGCCATCGCGAAGCTCAACCGCTTCGTGTGATCCGGTAGAGGCACCGGATGGGACAGCAGCACGACCATATGCACCGCTTTCAGTTACAACATCAACTTCGATAGTTGGATTTCCACGGCTGTCGAGAATCTGACGGGCATGAATGCTTTCAATTAAACTCATAGTATTGCTTGATTAATGAATATTAAACTTTCTTTACTTTATCCTCGCGTATCATTGTCACAAACTGATCAAACAGGTAGCGCGAATCGTGCGGACCTGGAGATGCTTCTGGGTGATATTGCACAGAGAATGCCTTCTTGTTCTTTACCCGAATACCCATAATGGTGTTATCGTTCAGGTGAAGATGTGTTACTTCAACATTCTTATTTTTTTCGATATCTTTTTCAGATACAGCAAAGCCGTGATTCTGCGAAGTCATCTCACCTAAACCCGAAATCAGGTTCTTCACCGGATGATTTAGTCCCCGATGCCCATGATGCATTTTATATGTGGATACGCCATTGGCTAATGCCAGCACCTGATGCCCTAAGCAAATTCCAAAAGTAGGCTTGTCAGCTTCTAAGGTTTGTTTTACCGTATCAATCGCATAGCTCATGACGGATGGATCTCCGGGGCCATTTGAAATAAAGTATCCGTCTGGCTTAAATTTCTCCATCTCCGCGAAGGGAGTCTTTGCCGGAAATACTTTAACATAACAGCCGCGCTCGATAAGATTTGTCAGAATACTTTTCTTGATGCCCAAATCCAGCGCAGCAATGCGCAGCTCAGCTTTTTCATCTCCAACCGTGTACGCTTTACCGGTTGATACAATGGAGGCCAGCTCAAGACCATCCATGGAAGGAATCTTTTTAATCTCTTCCCGCATCTGGTCGGGCGTAAGCTCAGATGAAATCAACGCATTCATCGCGCCTCTGCTGCGAATGTAGCGAACAAGCATCCGCGTATCCACACCGGCTAAGCCTACGATGTTATGTTTCTCTAAATATTGCTGAAGACTTTCCTTTGCGGTATACCGGCTGAAATCTTCCGAGTAATCGTTTACCACAAGACCTTTGATCTTCGGACTGGCTGACTCTTGTTCGGAATCGAGCGTGCCATAGTTACCAATGTGAGCGGTGGTGTTGACTATGATCTGACCAAAGTATGAAGGGTCAGTATAAATTTCCTGGTAGCCGGTCATCCCGGTGTTGAAGCAGATCTCTCCGCCTGTTGTGCCTTTTTTGCCAATGGCAATGCCCTCTACAAGAAGACCGTCTGCAAGAAGTAAGTATGCTTTACCCACGCTTTTTATAAGTTTTACAAAATTAAAATTCCCATGCGATTACGGGGGATAAACCCCGGATTTTTCTCCCCAAACGTTTGAAAACCCATGGTCTGTGTCGACACAGACCATGGAACGGACACAGACCACCACAGACCACGGAAAATAAAAAAGGGATTGAACCGAAGTCCAATCCCTCTCTTATGTATTTGATTACTATCACTAGTCTTCTTTCTTCTTTTTAGCAGCTGTTTTCTTAGCAGGTGCCTTTTTAGCAGGCTTTGCTTTTGCTTCAGTTTTCGCTGTTGCTTCTTCTGCACCTTCCTCAACACCTTCGGCTTTCTTACCAGATTTGCGGCTTCTGCGGGTCGTCTTGGCTGCTTTGCCAGCTTTCTCAGCTTTTGAGTACAGCGTGTTGAAATCAACCAGCTCGATGAGACACATCTCAGCGTTATCGCCCAAACGAAGATCGCCCATTTTAATGATGCGGGTGTAACCACCCGCACGCTCAGCGATTTTAGACGCTACTGAACCGAACAATTCTTTAAGCGATTCTTTGTTCTGAAGATATGAAAACACTGTTCTTCTTGAATGTGTTGTATCGCTCTTTGCTTTTGTCAGCAAAGGCTCAACATATTTTCTCAGTGCTTTCGCTTTAGCCACTGTCGTGGTAATGCGTTTCTCCAAAATAAGGGAAGATGCCATGTTAGAAAGCAATGCTCTCCGGTGGCTGGCGGTTCTTCCTAAGTGATTTACTTTCTTACCGTGTCTCATGATCGGTTATACTTAATCTTCGTCCAGTTTATATTTTGATAAGTCCATACCGAAAGTAAGGCCTTTCTCTGCTACTAATTGCTCTAATTCAGCAAGTGATTTCTTACCGAAGTTTCTGAACTTCATCATGTCAGAAATTTCAAGTTCAACCAGGTCACCGAGTGTTTTCACATCCGCAGCTTTCAAACAGTTGTATGCACGTACTGAAAGGTCAAGATCATGCAATCCTGTTTTCAGAAGCTTACGCATGTGCAACATTTCTTCGTCAACCTGCTCGATCTCAGCATCCTTGCCGGTTTCAAGTTCGATTGATTTATCAGAGAATAAGCGGAAATGCTGAATCAAAATATGCGCAGCGCCTTCTAGTGCCTTCTCCGGATGGATTGAACCATCGGTTTGAATTTCTACAACTAATTTTTCGTAGTCAGTCTTCTGCTCAACGCGGGTGTTCTCCACGCTGTACTTCACATTCTTTACAGGTGTGAAGATCGCATCGATCGGAATGAAGCCGAATACTTGTTCTGCAGGCTTATTCTCTTCTGCAGGCAGGTAGCCTCTTCCCTTTTCTAACGACAATTCGATCTCAAACTGAGCTGACTCATCGATGTTACAGATTACGTGCTCAGGATTCAGAATCTCAAACGCAGAGGTGAACTTGGCGATATCGCCAGCTTTGAACTGCTTTTGCTTTTTAATGTTTACAGTGATCTTGCTTTCGAAGCTGTCAGTCACTTTTTTCAACCGAACCATTTTCAGGTTCAGGATGATCTCAGCAACATCTTCAACTACACCTTCGATGGTTGAGAACTCATGCAGTACTCCCGGTATCTTGATGCCAGTGATAGCATATCCTTCCAGTGACGACAACAGGATTCTTCTCAACGCGTTACCGATGGTAACACCATATCCTTTTTCTAACGGCTTAAAAGTGAACGTACCATGGAAGTCATCGGATTTCTCCATGACAACCTTATCTGGCATTTGAAATGCTAATATTGACATACTTTCTTGCTGATTAAATGATAGAATTATTTTGAGTACAATTCAACGATCAACTGCTCGTTGATGTTCTCCGGGATATCCTCACGCACAGGCACATGAATAAGCTTGCCTACGAATTCGCTGTTATCCCACTCCAGCCAATGATATTTTTTAGAGCCCTGAATCGAAAGGCTTGTTGTGATTGCTTCAAGTGATTTGGAACGCTCACGTACACCCACTACATCGCCAGCTTTCAGTGTATACGAAGGGATGTTTACAATCTCTCCGTTTACGGTGATATGCTTATGCGATACAAGCTGACGGGCTCCTCTGCGTGAAGGCGCAATGCCCAAACGGTAAACCGTGTTGTCCAATCTTGCCTCAAGCAACTGCAGTAATACCTCACCGGTTACGCCTTTCTTACGGGTTGCTTTATCAAACAACTTCGCAAACTGACGCTCCAGCAAACCATAGATATACTTTGCCTTCTGCTTTTCAGCTAGCTGCGTAGCATATTCAGAAACCTTACGTTTCTTCGCTTTGCCATGCATCCCCGGAGGGTAAGCTTTCTTTTGAAGAGCTTTGTTTTCACCTAAAATAGGCTCTCCAAATTTTCTTGAGATTCGTGCGCGTGGGCCTGTGTATCGTGCCATTTTTTTTTGTTGATTTTAGATTGTAGATTTTTGATTTAGCTCATCTACCGACAATCAATTTATTTTTATTCTAATGCTGATCTCAAACCTTAATTCTAAAATCTGAAATCGTAAATCTAAAATTCTTTAAACTCTTCTTTTCTTAGGAGGACGGCAACCGTTGTGCGGAAGCGGTGTCTCATCCCGGATAATTGTTACTTCGATACCTGAATTCTGGATGGTACGGATAGCAGACTCACGTCCGGCACCCGGTCCTTTCACGAATACTTCAACTTTACGTAAGCCAAGTTCGAATGCTCTGGTTGAACAATCCTGAGCCGCCATCTGCGCAGCATACGGAGTGTTTTTCTTTGAGCCTTTGAAACCCATTTTACCTGCAGAAGCCCAGGTGATAACCTGACCGGTAGAGTTCGTCATCGAAATAACGATGTTGTTGAACGTTGCGCGAATGTGCGCCTGGCCCATCGCTTCAACTACTACTACGCGTTTCTTCGCTTTATCTTTTCTTTTTTCTACAGTAGCCATTATTCAGCTTGTTTTGTAATTATCGATTAACCTTTCGTTACCTTCTTCTTGTTAGCAACGGTCTTACGCTTACCCTTACGCGTACGCGCGTTGTTCTTGGTTGTTTGGCCGCGAACGGGTAGGCCCTTACGGTGGCGAAGACCACGGTAGCTACCAATGTCCATCAAGCGTTTAATGCTCAACTGAACTTCAGAGCGAAGTGTACCTTCAACTTTAAAGCCTTCAGAGATAGCCGTACGAATCGCGTTGGCTTCTTCGTCATTCCACTCCTTTGCTTTTTTGTCCCAGTTAACACCGGCTTTAGTAAGAATCTGCTGAGCTCTTCTGCGACCAATGCCGTAGATGTAGGTCAAACTGATCTCACCTCTTTTGTTGTCCGGAATATCAACACCTTGTATCCTTGCCATAATATTATCCTTGTCTTTGTTTAAACCTTGGATTCTTCTTGTTAATCACATACAGCTTGCCATTGCGTCTGATGACTTTGCAATCAGCGCTGCGCTTTTTTATGGATGCTTTAACTTTCATTTTACTTCTAGTTTCGTAGTTGCTTTCGCCTCTACCGTTTATTTATATCGAAATACAATTCTTCCTTTTGTCAAATCGTACGGTGACATCTCCAGTCTTACCTTGTCGCCTGGCAGGATACGGATGTAATTCATCCTCATCTTACCTGAAATATGAGACAGAACTTCGTGTCCGTTTTCCAGTTGCACCCTGAACATTGCGTTTGATAGTGCTTCTAAAATTGTTCCGTCCTGTTCTATCGACTTTTGTTTCGCCACTTATACGAATAGTTTTCTTCTATATACTGATGTGTTGTTAGCACCTCTGTTTTTTCTTCCAATACTGCCACCGTGTGCTCAAAATGAGCCGATGGCTTTTTATCTGCTGTGCGGATCGTCCATCCGTCATTCTCCTGGATTACGTTCTTCGTTCCTCTGTTAATCATCGGTTCGATCGCGAAAACCATTCCGGGTACCAGCTTCACACCTTTTCCCTGCTTTCCGAAATTCGGAACTTCAGGGTCTTCGTGAAGATTCTTCCCGATGCCGTGCCCGACCAACTCTCTCACTACTCCGTACCCAAAGCTTTCAACATAACTTTGAATCGCGTAGCTCACATCGCCCATCCGGTTTCCTGCTCTTGCCTTTTCGATTCCCTTAAACAGAGAGTCGTAAGTTCTTTCGAGCAGTAATAGCGTTTCCTTCTCTACACCTTCCAACGGATAGGTGTAAGCCGAATCGCTGTGAAAACCTTTATAGAACACTCCTCCATCAACCGTGATGATGTCTGTTTCCTTTAACTCATAGTTTCCAGGAAAACCGTGCACCACTACATCATTGACCGAGATACAAAGTGTCGCAGGAAATCCGTTATAGTTCTTGAAGGATGGTACTCCTCCACTATCCCGGATATATTCCTCCGCCACTTTATCCAACTTCGAGGTCTTTACTCCTGGCTTTATCAGCCTGGCAACTTCTCCATGAGCTTTACCCAAAATCTGAGCACTCTCTTTAATCAGTTGTACCTCTTCGTCAGTCTTTAAGTGAACCATTCAGCACTTAAGCCGCAGCAATTTGAGAACGTCCTTTTACTCTACCTGATTTCATCATTCCTTCATAATGACGCATTAATAAGTAGCTTTCAATTTGCTGAAGCGTGTCGAGGATAACCCCAACCATAATCAGCAACGAAGTACCACCGAAAAACTGCGCGAAGTTCTGGCCAATTCCAACCTTCACTGCAAACGCAGGAAGAATGGCGATCGTAACCAGGAACAATGCACCAGGCAATGTAATTCTTGATAAAACTGTATCGATAAAACCAGCCGTGTCTTTACCTGGCTTAATGCCTGGTACGAACCCACCGTTACGTTTTAAATTATCAGCTATGTCGTTTGAGTTGATGGTGATCGCGGTGTAAAAGAACGTGAAGATCAAAATCAACGAACCGAATAATAAGTTGTATTGCCATGAAGTAAAGTCAGAGAACGTAGAGCCGATATAGGCACCCGTATCAGTGTCTTTCCAGATTCCTGAAATCAAGGCAGGGATAAACATTAACGCCTGAGCAAAGATGATTGGCATTACACCGGAAGAGTTAAGCTTCAACGGAATAAAATCGCGCTTGCCACCGTACAATTTGTTTCCAATAACCTGCTTGGCATACTGGATCGGAATTCTACGGGTAGCCTGCGTAAGCATAATCACACCCATTACTACAAAGAACAATGCAATGATCTCGACAACGAACAGGATTGCCTGCTGCATTCCACGGTTGTTAACCGCTTCGTCAATGATCGCACCCGGGAAACGGGATACGATACCGATCATGATCAACACAGAGATACCGTTACCGATACCTTTGTCGGTGATTCTTTCACCCAACCACATACAGAACATTGTTCCGGAGATCAGGATAATGATAGAAGATGCGTAGAAGAACAAGTTGTTGTTAATGATCGCTGCCGGATCGATTGTGCCACGGATATATCCATAGGCCTGAAATGCTGTAATGAAGATCGTTAACACACGAGTGATTTGATTCATGCGCTTGCGGCCTGAATCTCCCTCCTTCTGTAATTTCTGAAAATACGGTACTGCGAATCCTAACAATTGCACAATGATCGATGCCGAGATGTACGGCATGATACCCAATGCAAAAATGGACGCACGGCTAAACGATCCTCCTAAGAAAGTATTCAATAAATCAAAAATTCCACCCTGACCACTGTCTCCTAACAAAGTAGGATCAATGCCCGGGAGTGCAATAAATGACCCCAATCTGAAGATGATCAAAAACCCGATGGTATTCAGGATCCTGATTCTGAGGTCTTCGATTGAGAAGATATTCCGTATCGTTTCAAAAAAGCGCTTCATGCTTAGATCGTAGTTGCGGTACCACCAACTTTTTCAATTGCTTTTAGAGCAGTTCCAGAAAAAGCGTGTGCCTGAACATTAACTTTTGATTTCAATTCTCCTCTTCCCAACACTTTAATTTTATCGTTGCGGCCAATGATTCCATTATCAACCAGCAATTGGAAGCTGATCTCAGCTCCTTTATGTTTTTCTGCAATCTTCTCCAGTGAGTCGAGATTAACCGACTTGTAGTAGATCTTATTATTATTCTTGAAACCGAACTTAGGTATCCTGCGCTGTAACGGCATCTGACCACCTTCGAAACCGAATTTCTTCGAGTAACCAGAACGTGACTTCGCACCTTTATGTCCACGACCCGCAGTGCTACCACCCGACCCCTGGCCACGGCCAAGTCTCTTGTTGGTTTTTGTTGAACCGTCTGCTGGTTTTAATGTATGCAGTTTCATCTTAGATCTCTTTTACGCTAACCAAATGATTTACTTTCTGAACCATGCCTTTGATTTGCGGAGTGTACTCCACTTCAACTGACTTGTTCACTTTACCAAGACCTAATGCACGCAAGGTTTTTTGCTGACGCTCTGGTCTTTTGATATCGCTGCGCGACTGTGTGATCTGTACTTTCGCCATGATCTTATCCGTTAAATACTTTGGACAATGAAATACCTCTTGCTTTCGCAATGCTCAATGCATCACGCATGCTGGTTAATGCTTTAAAAGTTGCTTTTACCACGTTGTGCGGGTTAGAAGAACCTTTAGACTTTGCCAATACATTGTGAATACCTGCGCTTTCCAATACAGCGCGCATCGCACCACCGGCAATTACTCCAGTACCTGGAGATGCTGGCTTCAACAATACGTGACCGCCATCAAATTTTCCGATCGCTTCGTGCGGAACGGTTCCTTTGATGATCGGAACTTTCACCAGGTGCTTCTTCGCGTCATCAACGCCCTTTGTGATCGCATCGGTAACTTCGTTTGCTTTTCCGAGGCCGTATCCAACCACACCGTTTCCATCTCCTACGACTACGATAGCTGCGAAGCTGAACCTGCGACCACCTTTCACCACTTTCGCTACACGCTCAATGGCTACGACCTTTTCTTTAAGATCGATTTCGCTGGCTTTTACTGTACTGATATTGCTTACTGACATATCTTAATTCTTAGAATTTCAATCCACCTTCTCTTGCACCTTCTGCAAAAGCTTTAATGTTACCGTGATACAGGTATCCGTTTCTGTCAAACACAATTGTTTCAACTCCGGCTGCAATTGCTTTCTCAGCAAGCTTTTTACCTGCATTCTTAGAGTTCTCGACATTTAATCTTGTCTTATCTCCAAGTTCAGTTGTAGAAGCTGATGCAAGGGTTACACCTTTCAGGTCATCAATAACCTGTGCGTAAATACCCTTATTGCTTCTGAACACAGATAATCTGGGACGGTCGGTTGTGCCTTCCATTCTCTTACGAATACCTTTCTTAATTCTTGTTCTTCTTTCGTTGTTCTTGCCTGCCATAGTCTTATCTATCTATGATGCTTAATTATTTAGCAGCAGCCTTACCAGCTTTTCTGCGTACGTACTCACCTGTGAAGCGGATACCTTTACCTTTGTAAGGCTCAACCTGACGAAGTGATTTTATCTTAGCGGCCACCTGGCCAACAAGTTGCTTGTCGATTCCTTCCAGCACGATCGTTGGGTTACCCCCTTTTTCCTGCGTTGCGACAACTTTGATCTCGCTTGGTACAGCTAAGAACACGTTGTGTGAGAAGCCAAGGCTAAGCTCAAGCACATTTGATTGTGCGTTTGCTTTGTAACCAACACCTACCAGCTCAAGCTGAGCTTTGTAGCCATTGCTTACACCTTCCACCATGTTGGCGATCAACGCGCGGTATAAACCGTGCATCGCTTTGTGGCGCTTTTGCTCCGTTGGTCGTTCAACAAGTACTGTTCCGTCTGCCTGTGTAGCCACAGTAAAGTCAGAATCAATAACCTGCGTTAACTCTCCTTTAGGTCCTTTAACCGTTACCGTATGGTTCTCTTTTGAGAAGCTAAACGTAACTCCTTTCGGGATTGAGATTGGTTGTTTTCCTATACGTGACATGGCTCTCTATATCTATTAATACACGTAACACAATACTTCACCACCCACATTCAATTTGCGGGCTTCTTTATCGGTGATCACACCTTTCGAAGTTGAAAGGATGGCCACGCCTAATCCGTTTAATACTTTCGGAAGATTATCCGTACCACGGTACTGTCTCAAACCCGGGGTACTGATACGCTCCAGGCTGGAGATAGCAGACTCCTTGGTCTCAACGCTGTACTTAAGCGCGATCTTGATCGTGCCTTGTGGATTTTCACCTTGTTCGAACTTGTAGTTCAGGATATAACCTTTGTCAAATAACACTTTAGTTATTTCCTTTTTAAGGTTAGAGGCGGGGATTTCAACCACTTTGTGGTTGGCCTTAATGGCATTCCGCAGCCTTGTTAAATAATCTGAAATTGGATCCGTCATTTTCTTACTCCTTTATAAAAAGCAAACCCGTCTTTTGAACGGGCTGCAAAGATATTGAACATTTTTTAGTATTCAAAACTGTCATCTGGTTTCGGTTTTACCCGACCTTGACACTCAGCAACTCGGTATGTTAATCCCAGGTCTAACCCGGAAAATTGTGCGTTTTTAGCAGAATTACCAGCTTGACTTGGTCACTCCTGGGATTTTACCGTCAGAGGCCATCTGGCGGAAAACGTTCCGGCAAACACCGAATTTCCCAATATATCCTTTCGGACGACCTGTCAGCTTGCATCTGTTGTGCAGACGAACCGGTGACGCGTTGCGCGGAAGCTTATCCAGTGCAGCGTAGTCTCCAGCTTCTTTCAAAGCTTTACGCTTGGGAGCATACAATGCTACCAATCTCTCTCTTTTAGCCTGTCTTGCTATTGCGGATGTTTTAGCCATGGCAAATACTTAGTTATTATTTTTATTAGCGAAAGGCATTCCCATTGCTTTCAGCAATTCGAAACTCTCTTCGTCAGATTTTGCAGTGGTTACGAACGTGATGTCCATACCGCTGATCTTGGTTACTTTATCAATGGAGATCTCAGGGAAGATGATCTGCTCCTTCACCCCCAGGGTGTAGTTACCACGGCCATCGAAACCTTTCGGGCTTACGCCTTTAAAGTCACGTACACGTGGAAGAGCAATGTTCACCAGACGATCCAGGAATTCGTACATCGTGTTTCCACGAAGTGTTACCCGAACGCCAATCGGCACATTCGCTCTCAACTTGAAGTTAGAAATGTCTTTCTTCGATTTGGTAGAAACTGCTTTCTGACCAGAGATCGTTGTAATTTCTTCCAGGGCAACATCGATAAGCTTCTTATCCGTTACCGCGATGCCCATTCCTTTGTTGATACAGATCTTCTCGATCTTAGGAACTTGCATAACAGAAGAGTATTCAAACTTTGATTTCAAAGCCTGTACGACCTCTTTTGTGTATTTTTCTTTTAGTCTGGGAGTTGCCATTATTTTATGAATTCTCCGGTTGTTTTTGCGTAACGCTGTAATTTTCCATTATCATTCAACTTTCTTCCAACACGTGTTGGCTTACCAGATGAAGGATCTACTAACATCAGGTTGCTGATGTGAACCGAAGCTTCAACTTTCTTAATTCCACCTTCAGGTTTTCCTGCCGATGGTTTCGAATGTTTCGTCACCAGGTTAATACCTTCTACAATAGCACGATTCTTTTCCGGATAAATCTCCAGAACTTTTCCTTCACGAACCTTGTCCGTGGTGCTCTTATCATCACCTGCGATAACACGTACTGTATCGCCCTTTTTGATGTGTAATTTCAATTTCTTAGTTGCCATGACTTATTAAATTACTTCTGGAGCTAATGAAATGATTTTCATGAACTGCTTCTCTCTAAGCTCACGGGCAACGGGTCCGAAAATACGGGTACCGCGGGGCTCGTCCTGAGCGTTCAACAGAACAGCTGCATTATCTTCAAAGCGGATATATGATCCGTCTTTTCTCCTGATCTCTTTTTTAGTTCTAACAACCACGGCTTTAGAAACTGTTCCTTTCTTAACCTGGCCGTTAGGCATTGCTGACTTAATCGTAACTACGATCTTGTCTCCAACAGAAGCGTAACGCTTACCGGTTCCTCCCGGGATGTGCAAGCAAAGAACTTCTTTTGCTCCGCTATTATCTGCTACGGTAAGTCTTGATTCTGTGCTTATCATAATTACTTAGCTTTTTCAATAACTTCTACTAATCTCCAGCGCTTCAGCTTGCTCAACGGGCGGGTTTCAGAGATACGAACTGTATCGCCAATGCCTGCCTCGTTTTTCTCATCGTGCGCCATGAACTTGGTGGTTTTGTGAACGAACTTACCGTAGATCGGGTGCTTTACACGTCTGTCTACAGCAACCGTGATGCTTTTCGTCATCTTGTTGCTCACTACTTTACCAACTCTTTCCTTACGTAGGTTTCTTTCCGTAGTTTCCATAGGAATTATTTTTGAATTTCTTTTGCTCTCAACTCTGTCTTCAGGCGAGCGATAAGCTTACGTGTTTCTTTCATTTTCATCGGGTTCTCGATAGCAGACACCTGGTGCGCAAATTTCATTTTACGCAGGGTCTCTTTCTCAACTCCGATTTTTTCATTGAGCTCCTTAGCATCCAATGCTGTTATTTCTTTTGTCTTCATGACTTATTAATCTACGTAGTCTCTTCTTACTGTAAACTTCGTTTTGAACGGAAGCTTGCCTTCAGCCAGACGCATTGCTTCACGTGCTGTTGCACGATCAACACCACCCGCTTCAAAGAGGATCGTTCCCGGTTTGATAACCGCTACCCAATATTCAGGCGCACCTTTACCTTTACCCATACGAACCTCAGCAGGTTTACGCGTAATCGGCTTATCAGGGAAAATACGAATCCACACCTGACCCTCACGCTTCATCGCACGCGTTACCGCGATACGAGCTGCTTCTAACTGACGAGCTGTGATCCAGCCTGCCTCCAGTGATTTAAGACCAAAGGAACCGAAAGCCAAAGAGTGTCCACGTGTGGCAATGCCTTTCACGCGGCCTTTCTGCATCTTTCTGAACTTGGTACGTTTCGGTTGTAACATTACTGTCTACTTTACGAGTCCTTAATTAATTTTTTCTCGGGCCACGACCTGCTCCAGCACCTCTGCTGTCACCACCACGACCGCCTCCTCTGTTGTCGCCACCACGGTTACCACCACGATTGTCGCCACCTCTGCCTCTTCTGTCGCCACCGCGCTCATTGCCACCACCTCTTGGTCCGCCTTGCTGCGCTCCGCCTTGTTGTGCATTTGCTACTGCGCCAATGTTCGGAGAAAGATCACGCTTACCGTAAACCTCCCCTTTGAAGATCCATACTTTGATACCGATCTTACCGTACACGGTTTGCGCTTCAGAAATTGCGTAATCAATGTCAGCACGCAGCGTGTGCAATGGAATACGTCCTTCTTTATATTGTTCCGTCCGGGCCATATCAGCACCAGCCAAACGACCTGACGTTTTAATTTTAATACCTTCTGCACCTACACGGATCGCTGAAGCAATTGCTTGTTTCATGGCACGCTTGTAAGAAATACGTGCTTCGATCTGCTGTGCGATAGATTCACCTACCAGTTTCGCATCCAATTCAGGACGCTTAATTTCAAAGATGTTGATCTGAACATCCTTGCCGGTAAGCTTCTTCAATTCTTCTTTAATCTTATCTACTTCCGTACCGCCTTTTCCGATAACAACACCCGGACGTGCCGTGTGAATGGTAAGGGTAATGCGCTTTAATGTTCTTTCAATAACAACCTTAGCAATACCACCTTTTTGGATACGGGCGTCAACATACTTGCGGATCTTGTGATCTTCAACAAGTTTGTCAGAGAAGCTGCTGCCTCCGAACCAATTGGAGTCCCAACCGCGAACGATGCCTAATCTGAATCCTACAGGGTTAATCTTTTGTCCCATTACTACTTGGTTTCTTTTTCAGTTGATTTTACTTCAGTGCCAACTTTCTTCAGGCTGTCAACGACCAGTGTTACGTGGTTTGAACGCTTGCGGATACGGTGCGCACGTCCTTGTGGAGCCGGACGCAATCTTTTCAGAATGCGGCCACCGTCAACAAAAATTTCCTTTACAAAAAGATCAGCTTCTTCAAGCTTCTCTTCAGAGTTTTTTGCTGACCAGTTAGAGATCGCTGAAAGCAAAAGCTTTTCGAGCTTCTCAGCACCAACTTTCGGTTCGTACTTTAAGATGTTGAGTGCCTGGTTAACCCGTACACCACGGATTAAGTCAGCAACCAATCTCATTTTACGTGGTGAAGTAGGCACGTTAACCAAGCGAGCCGTTACCGGGCCAGTCTTCGCTGCTTCCTTCTTTGCATCACGCTTCTCTCTTTTGAGAACCGATCTTTTCGTTTTTTTAACTGTAGCTTCCATGATATTCACTAAGCGACTTTATTAATCTTTTCTGTTTCCTGAGTGACCTCTGTAAGTACGAGTCGGTGCAAATTCACCAAGCTTGTGGCCTACCATGTTCTCTGTCACATAAACAGGAATAAATTTATTTCCATTGTGCACTGCGAAAGTGTGGCTGATCATCTCAGGGATAATTGTTGATCTGCGTGACCAGGTCTTTATCACTGACTTCTTGCCAGACTTTTCTGCGACTTCTACTTTTTTAGTAAGTCTTGCATCGCAATACGGTCCTTTTTTAATCGAACGTCCCATTATTTTTTGCGTCTAGAAATGATCAAACCATCAGAATACTTATTCGGGTGACGGGTCTTCTTACCTTTTGACAGTAAGCCGTTACGTGAGCGTGGATGTCCACCTGATGCACGTCCTTCACCACCACCCATCGGGTGATCAACCGGGTTCATCGCTACCGGACGTGTACGTGGACGGATACCCTTCCAACGGTTACGACCTGCTTTACCCAGACTTTCATTCATGTGATCTGCGTTAGAAACAGTTCCTACTGTTGCCATGCAACGATCTAATACGTTACGCATTTCACCTGAAGGCATTTTCAACGTTGCTACTCCGTTCTCACGGGCAAGCAACTGAACGAATGAACCTGCTGAGCGAGCAATTGCTCCGCCTTTGCCTGGTTTAATTTCCACGTTATGTACAATTGTACCAACCGGGATCTTAGCAAGTGGCAATGCATTGCCTACTTCCGGAGCTACATCGACACCAGATACAAGCTGCTGACCAACTTCTAATCCTGCCGGAGCAAGAATGTAAGCCTTCTCACCATCTGCATAGTGCAGAAGAGCGATACGTGACGTACGTGACGGGTCATACTCAATGGTTGCTACTGTAGCCGGTACACCGGTTTTTTCACGCTTGAAGTCGATGATACGAAGCTTCTGCTTATGACCACCGCCAATGTAGCGCATAGTCATTTTACCCATGTTGTTTCTTCCGCCTGATTTCTTCAGGGTTACTACGAGTGACTTCTCCGGAATGTTAGTTGTAACATCTGTAAAAGATGCTGCCACTCTGTGACGAGTGCCGGGTGTCATCGGTCTTAATTTCTTCAACGCCATTGTCTAAAAATTATACGTTGCTATAAAAGTCAATTACTTCGCCTTCAGCCAACGTTACGATGGCTTTCTTGTAGTTCTGCTGACGACCAGCGAGAATACCGGTTTTTGTGTAGCGGGTCTTTAGTTTACCCATCGCACTCATCGTGTTTACGCTTACCACGTTCACACCATACTGCTTTTCAACCGCCTTCTTGATCTCTACCTTGTTGGCGTTGAGGTCTACGAAAAAGCCGTACTTACCCTTTTCGTTCAGGGCAGATACTTTCTCAGTAACCAATGGTTTCTTCAGGACACTCATTACTCTTTATTTAATAAAGTTTCAACTTTGCTTACAGAGCTTTCTACGAAAATGATGGTGTTAGCATTCATTACATCGTATGTATTCATCTGATCAGCTGTCGTGATTTTTGAATTCTTAATATTTCTTCCAGACAACACAACATTCTTGTTGTTTTCAGGAAGCACGAACAATGTCTTCTTGTCAGACAATGAAATAGCAGACAGCATTTTTATGTACTGGCTTGTCTTGGGAGTTTCAAAAGAGAAATCTTCCAATACAGCAATTGCATTGTCTTTTGCCTTGTAGGTAAGCGCTGACTTACGTGCGAGGTCTTTAACTTTCTTATTCAATTTGATTGAATAATCGCGTGGTGTAGGACCGAAAACGCGGCCACCACCCTTAAACAAAGGGTTCTTGATGTTACCCGCGCGGGCTCCACCGGTTCCTTTTTGCTTCTTCAGCTTTCTGGAAGAACCAGAAATTTCATTACGCTGCTTGGATTTGTGTGTTCCCTGACGCTGATTAGCGAGGTAACTTTTCACATCCAGGTATATCGCGTGGTCGTTTGGCTCTATACCAAACACAGTCTCCGGAAGTGTTACCTTCTTGGTTGACTTCTCACCACTGTATTTTAATAATGCTACTTCCATTATTTCTGGAGAATTACAGTTGAATTAATAGCGCCAGGAACCGAACCGCTGATCACGATGATGTTCTGATCGGCCATGATCTTAACAACTTTGAGGTTGGTAACTTTTACGCGATCGCTACCCATACGTCCGGGTAAGCGCTTGCCTTTCGGTACACGTGACGCGAAAGATGCATTACCCATGGAACCAGGTGCACGCAGACGGTTGTGCTGACCGTGAGTTGCTCCACCCACTCCGGCAAAACCGTGACGCTTCACAACGCCCTGGAAACCTTTACCTTTTGAGGTACCGATAGCATCAAGGAAGTCGCCTTCCTTAAAGATGTCCTGAACATTGATTTGCTTACCTAGCTCAACCATTCCATCGAACTCCTTGCGGAAGTCGCGGAACTCAGCGATAGATTTTTTTGGAGTAGTGTTCGCTTTCTTGAAGTGACCAAGAGCAGCTTTGGTAGTGCTCTTCTCTTTCTTTTCACCGAAAGCGAGCTGAACTGCACGGTATCCGTCAGTTTCTACGTTTTTTACTTGTGTGACGGTGCAGGGTCCCGCTTCGATCACAGTACAAGCGATGTTCTCGCCTTCCGGACCATAAACGTTCGTCATCCCCACTTTGCGTCCTATAATTCCAGGCATGGTATAAACCTTTTAATGTCTGTTTTTCAGGATTTTGGGCCTATGTGGCTCCAAAAAGGACTGCAAAGATAGGAAACAAAGGGTAGCTAGCAAGGGGCCATTCCAAAATTTTACGGGAACTATAGACTCTCCTGATAGCCTAAACAAAAAACCGCGAAAATCAGTATCATTACGCGGTTTTTAAGCCGTTCTGATGAAAAACAGTCTGCAGAAGTATTGGTGGATTTTGTTGCCTTCGATGCTTGTTGTGCTGTTTTTGGTAAATATTTCTCTGGGGAGCGTGAAAATTCCCTTAGGCGATACGCTAAAAGTTTTGACCGGAGGCGACCCCTCCAACCCGGTTTGGGCAGACATTATTTTTGATTTCCGACTTACAAAAGCTTTCACGTGCGTGTTGGCCGGAGGGGCTTTGGCCTTGGGCGGGTTGCTCATGCAGACCCTATTTAGAAACCCACTGGCCGGGCCGGATGTTTTGGGGTTAACCTCGGGTGCGAGCCTGGCGGTTGCCATTCTTCTCTTAGCAGGTGGATTCGGTGCAGTTTTTTCATCATCGCTTACTATTGCTGTAGCAGCGAGCCTCGGTTGCACTGGGGTTTTTCTGGTGGTTCTTGCCATTGCACATCGAATAAAAGACAATGTTTCGCTGCTTGTAATCGGGTTGATGATTGGTGCTGTGACGTCCTCCATTGTGAGCGTGCTGCAGTATATGAGCCAGGTGGAGGACCTTCAATACTATATAGTGTGGACTTTCGGTAGTATGAACAGCATCAACTGGACGGAAATACTGATTCTGGTTGTTGTCGTGATTATTGGATCCTGCATCGCCTTTAGCGTCATTAAACCTCTGAATGCATGGCTTTTAGGAGATAATTATGCCACGAGTATGGGCATCTCGCTTAAACGATCGCGGTTACTTATTATAATAGCTGCGAGTATGCTGACAGGTGTAGTGACTGCTTTTTGTGGTCCGATTGCTTTTGTTGGATTGGCTGTTCCTCATCTAACCCGATTGCTGATTGATACTACAAATCATAAGGTATTAATACCGGCTGTATTAATAGCCGGAGCAGCTATTACATTGTTTTGCGACATCCTGACTCGTTTACCGGGGAACGATTTTATAATACCGATTAATGTGATGACCGCATTGATTGGTGCCCCGGTTGTGATTTGGGTAATTGTGCGAAGTAAAAAGATCAGGATATGAGGGGTGAGATCTTACTTGAAGCGAAGAATCTTTCTGTCGGGTATGCTGATGGTGCCGTGAAGCATGTGCTGTTTGAAAACATTGACCTTGAGCTTCGCGCGGGTGAGCTCGTTTGCTTTATGGGTGCAAATGGAATTGGCAAGTCTTCATTGATCAGAACTCTTGCCGGACTTCAGCCACCCATTGATAGTAAGAGCTCAATTAATACTGATCCAAAAAAAATTTCCGTTGTTCTCACCGATCGCGTTAACGCAGTAAACATGACCGTTGCAGAACTGGTTACGCTCGGACGGTATCCCTACCTGGATTGGAGCATCAAGCTTAGCGAATCGGATCGATTCATTATTGACCAGGCAATCGAAGCAACCCGCATTACGCATATCGCCCATAAAAAGCTATACGAGTTAAGTGATGGCCAATTACAGATGGCGATGATTGCACGAGCCTTGGCACAAGATACGTCTGTCATCTTGCTGGACGAGCCTACGGCCCATCTCGATCTGAATAACCGGGTTGAGATTATGAACTTACTGCGAACACTTGCGCGAAATTCAAACAAGGCGATTTTAGTTGCCACACATGAGCTTGACCTTGCATTGCAAACTGCTGATTTAATTTGGCTGGCAGCACAGGATAAAAAACTGATCACGGGTATTCCGGAAGATCTTGTTTTGAATGGATCATTTGATGAGACCTTTCAGTTTAAAGGATTTGATTTGAAAACCGGAAAAGTATTTCACCAGGCGTGGCGGAATAAATCGGTTAAGCTGGTGGGTGAAGGGTATGAGTATTTATGGACGAAGAATGCGTTGGAAAGAAATGGATTTAACATTAAAGAAGAAGCTCAATTAAGCATTATGGTAAGGAATACGAAAATTGGGTTGGACTGGAAAATAAATGACACTACAGTAAATTCTATACAGGAACTTATTAATGAGTTATCCAATTAATGAAAACACATTCTCCTGCAAGGGAATTTCCTTCCGATTTATCTCTCCTACGAATACTTCTGTTCGACAAATGCAGGTTAAGTATCTCTGCGTTTCAGTCAGAAACAGAAAGTCTGGAGTATGCTGCGTGCTTTTTTAAGCTGAATCAAAAACATATTAGATTCAGAAGTTCAAAAATTACACCTAAGAAAGTTGGTCAATTCGTAACTGTCTGGAAACGAAATCAAAAAGGCATTATACAACCATTCACAAAATCAGACGCATTAGATTATCTCATAATCTGTTCAAGAAGCGAAATGAACTTTGGTGTATTCATTTTTCCTAAAAGTATCCTTAACGAGAAAAATATTATCACCGGTAAGAACGAAGGGAAACGAGGCATTCGCGTTTACCCTTCCTGGGATCGGTGTACGAATAAGGAAGCTAAAAAAACTCAACAATGGCAAACTAAGTATTTTCTGGCGTGTGATGGTGAAGCAGTGGATATAGGCTTTGCAAAAAGTCTATTCGCCTGAAGAAGTTCACTTTTTATATGCTTTCTCTAGTACTTTCTCATCCCCATCAATCTCTGGCATCTTCAATCCTAAAATCTTCGCCACAAACGGGTACACATGAATGTTTTCAAAAGGCTTCAACTTGATACCCTGCTTAACGTTGGGACCCATCGCATAAAAAATTCCGTACATATCCTTTGTCAGGGCAGGATCATAACCATGCTCGCCAAAGTTTCCTCTTCCCTCCCACTTGCTTAAATCTCTGGGCTCCGGTAAGAAATATGTTCCGGGCTTCGCGATAATTAAAATGTCACCCGAGCAGATGTTCTTGTAGTGCCAGCGTTCCGGAAATTCACTTTGTTTATAGACTTCAAATCTGTCCGCTTGTTTTTTCAACACTGCATATAAAGAATCAACGCTTTTGGTGTAGAAGTGAACCTGCGCTCCGCCATTGGAGAATACAACTGTTGGATTTTTTGTGTCGATTAATTGGTTCACGTATACAAACGCTTTTTCCTCACGCTTCATCTCATACAAGCCGTGATCGGAAACGATGACAAGGTTCACCGGCAATTTTATTTTTTGCACTTCCGTCATCAGCATACCCAAAAGCGAATCGGCCGTGTGCAGTACGCGCTGCGTTTCTCTGGATGTTGCGCCACTGGTGTGCGCTTCATGGTCAACCAATCCGAAATACAGAGAGATGAAATGCGGCCTGTCCGCTTCCGGTAAATTGAGCCAACGGATGGTTTGCTCAACGCGTTCTGTGTTCTTAATCTTCGCATCATACAATCGGTAATAACCCGGAAATGTGCCCTGGATCTTCGCCTCCGATCCTACCCAAAAAAATGAAGCCGATTTTAATCCGTGCTGCTTTGCCAGCTGCCACAGCGGAGTGCCTCCGTAAAACGAAGTATCTTCAACCGCTGCACGGTTTTTAGATGAGTAGTACTTCCTTTGTGCGGGATCATAAAATTCATTGTCAACCAGTCCGTGAGTTCCCGGATACATACCGGTGACAAGCGTATAATGATTTGGAAATGTTTTGCTTGGGAATGAAGGGATCAGTGCTTCCGCAGCGGCACCGTTGGTGATGAGCTTTTTAAAATTGGGGAGATTATACTTTTCAACATAATCGTACCGAAAACCGTCAAACGACACCATAACCACATACGGAGTTTCCTGGGCACTGGCGCACCTTATCGTAAGAAGAAAAAAGAGCAAGAATCTTATTCTCATCGGGCTTCAAGATAGGTTTTTTCATCTACGCTAATCAAGCAAAATGCCAATCCGGGCACAAGCTTCACAATTTCAAAACACTAACTTCAAACGATTGCATAAGCCAGTTCACATAAAATTTATAATGGAACTGAGCAGACTGCTTTCCTTTTAGTAGTTTGGAAGCTTTACCCGACTATAATGTTCGATTTAAAGACACTTTTCCCTTATAAATTCGCTAAGAATTACGCAAAGCCAGTTGCCTATTTTTCGATGGAATTTGCCATTGATCAGCCACTGAAAATTTACAGTGGGGGTTTAGGCTTTCTGGCAGGCTCTCATATGCGGAGTGCATATGAACTCAAGCAAAACCTGATCGGTATTGGTATCCTCTGGAAGAAAGGGTATTACGACCAGGAACGCAACCAGGATCAAACGTTAAGGGTTAGCTTTCGCGATAAGGATTATTCATACCTCACGGACACTAATATTATATTTCCCATTACCATCCATGGCGCGCGGGTTTTTGTAAAAGCTTATTTGCTGAAGCCCGAAGTGTTTAATTCAGCTCCGCTGTTTTTATTGAGCACAGATATTCCCGAGAATGATTTTCTGGCGCAAACGATCAGCCATCGGTTATATGATCCGAATGAAACAACGCGGATTGCGCAGTCTATTTTATTAGGGATTGGCGGAGCAAAGCTGATTGATATTCTTGAACGAGAAACAGAAATCTATCACATGAATGAGGGTCATGCCTTACCCATGTGTTTTTACCTGTTAGATAAATACAAGAATGTTGATGAGGTTAAAAAGCGTGTGGTCTTCACCACGCACACTCCTGAAAAAGCAGGAAATGAAGAGCATAGTCTGCCATTACTGAATAGTATGACCTTCTTCAATGGCTTAACACTTCAGCAGGTTGAGGAATATGTTTATCCAGAGAATGGAGTTTTAAATTATACACTAACCGCATTGAGATTAGCAAAACGTGCGAACGGGGTTTCCCAATTGCATGGGGAGGTTTCCCGCAAGATGTGGGGCGATTATCAGGGAATCTGTAAAATTGAATCGATCACGAATGCGCAGAACAAAACTTACTGGATGGATGAGGAGCTTGAAAAGGCGTTGAAGAAAAACGATGATGAGGGATTGATGAAGCGCAAGACGGAGCTGAAGCGAAAGCTCTTCCGAACGATTGCCAATCAAACCGGAAAATTATTTGATGAAAATGTTTTAACGATCGTTTGGGCCAGACGCTTTGCCGGATACAAACGCGCTAACTTATTGCTACACGATTATAATCGCTTTTTAAAACTGGTTGAGAACACGGAGTATCCGGTTCAGGTTATCTGGGCTGGGAAACCCTACCCGGAAGATTTTTCCGCGATCAACGTTTTCAATGAAATCTACTGGAAAACAAAAGAGCTTCGGAATTGCACCATTCTTACAGGCTATGAACTCTGGCTATCCGGTCACTTGAAAAAAGGTTCTGATCTCTGGTTGAACAATCCACGCTTGTATCGCGAAGCATCCGGTACATCCGGGATGACTGCTGCGATGAATGCCTCTGTAAACATATCGATCCCGGATGGCTGGGTCCCTGAGTTTGCAAAGCATGGAAAGAATTCATTCATCATCAAAACCGCGGAAGACTCGCTTCCGCAGGAGACAAAAGATAAAGCCGAAGCTGCCAACTTGCTGGATATTTTGGAGAACGAAATCATTCCCATGTATTACGACAGTCCCGCCAAGTGGACAAAAGTTGTTAAAGCCAGCATGAAAGATGTGTTGCCGCAATTTGATTCAGGGCGCATGGCGAATGAGTATTACGAGAAGCTCTATACCTAGCACTCAGAATTTATATCCGACACCAAGTCCAGCCATCAACGATTTGTTTCGGAATCGGTCATTTGGTTCAGGGTACTGTTGTACATTCGTATCCGTTGTATATTCTGTGAACAGAAAACTTGCACTTATTTTTAATGACCAGGTTTTATTGAGGTTGTACACAGCATAGAGTTCTGAATTCAGACTTCCCCGATCATTATCACTGATTAATAAAATATTGAAGGCTGTTGGCTCGGCTCCGGATGCAGTACCGTGCGAGTCGGGTTGATTGATGTATTCTCCATTTCTCTTCCGTCCAAAAGAAACTCCGATCGCGTCAATATTGAAGCCCACCTGAATTTTTGCTGAAATACTGTATTGGAAATTAATAAAAACATTGAGCGAATTTATCTGAGGCGATTGAACCCGAAACGTGTCAATGTTAGCTGCAATATTTTCTTTGAAAATTACAAACGGTCCTGTGCTGCCGGAAGTTAGTTTGGCAGGAGCTGTTATATAAAACTGATCATGCCCCATATACGAAGTCAGACGAGCACCTGTTCCTATGGAAAATCTTTTGCTTTTTAACAGTTGCCAATCATAGTGTAGCGCGACTGAAACAGACCCCTGGTTTTCGGCAAGTGTGCCAGTTATGGTGACATGCCGAACCTGACCAATTGCCATGCAGGGAAGAAAAATGAGCAAAATCAGGAAATAAGGTTTCATGATGTGAACTTACAAGTTAATAGAGGATGTGAATTGTCGTGAAGGTGACAGACTATTTCAACAGTTCCAGATCACGGATTAAGATCTTCTTCCGGTCGAAGTAGATCAGGTTCTTTTCCTTGAGCTCGTTCAAAATGGTTGTTACCGTTTGTCGGGATGTTCCGGTCAGCGCAGCAATATCCTTATGCGTTAGTTTGGTAGGGATCATCGTTTCAAATCCCACTTTCTGACCTTTCCAGGCAGCAGCATCTTTTAGGAATTCGATGATTCTGGTTCTTGCGTCTTTAAATACCAGCAGCTCAAGCCTGCGTTCAAGCTTCATGAGTCGTAATCCCACCAGCTTCAGAAGCTTAAAGCTTAACTCCCGATCGCCATACATCAGTTGCTTCAGTTCTTCCAGCCCCAGTGGACAGATGGATGTGTTTTCATCCATAACCTGCGCGAAATCCCTGCGGGTTATTTCGCCTGCTAATGCAAGCTCACCAAAAATTTCACCCGGAGTTAGGATCGAACTAATGACTTCTTTGCCGTCATCCAGATAATGACCGATTTTTACCCTCCCGTGCGCGATCATATAAATATGCGCGGCTTTATCTTCCGGAAAATAGATAAAGGCATCCTTTTTAAAGCGTAAAAATTCATGATGGCCAGCCATAGCCTTTACCTTGTGCGGGCAAAGAATATTAAAGAGATTTACGCTTTCGAAATACCAGAGTGCGGCTGTGTTCTGCATGAGTAGTAATGAAGATACTAAAATTGTAACGCGAAAAGTCACAACCGATGAACAGGAAGTCAAAAAAAATAATTCACTACACAGCAGGGCTGATTTTGGCCTTTTGTTTAACCAGATGTCAGGATGGGCGGCTACCGATTTTTGGCCAACGCGAGGTGGCTACGCGCGAAGAGAATGGCAGGCAGGTTACCGACACAATTTATCATACCATTGCTCCTTTCAGGTTCGTTAATCAGGACAGTTCAATCATCACCAATGAAATCTTTACCGGCAAAGTTTACGTGGCCGATTTCTTCTTTACCTCGTGCCGCACCATCTGCCCGATTATGAAAACACAAATGGTTCGGGTATATGAGCAGGTTCAGGATGATGCAGATGTATTGATCCTTTCCCACACCATTGACCCGGAATATGATACGGTACGCTTGCTACGGGATTTTGCAAACCGGTTGGGTGTTAAAAGCAGCAAGTGGCATTTTGCAACGGGGCAGCCGAAGGAGTACGTCTTTGATCTTGCACAGAAAAGTTACTTCGCAACAGCCATGGAGGATAAAGCTGAGCCCGATGGATTTATTCACAGTGGTGCTTTCTTATTAATCGACAGACAAGGAAGAATCCGCGGTAAGTATGACGGGACAAAAGAGGACGATGTAAACCGGCTCATGAAAGATATTAAACGTTTGGAGCGTGAGTAAAAACTCAGAATTTCGAATTTCGAATTTCGAATTGTTCGGGCTATTTGCATTGCTGTTTCTCCTCTCTTGTTCTTCCAAATCTGATTCCGGGAACACTAACTCGGTTAAGTTCAGGCAGTATTACGTTAAGGGGGAAGAGCTTTATCTGAAGCATTGCAGCAATTGTCACCAGCCAACCGGAGCAGGCCTTGGCCTCGTCTATCCTCCGCTCAATACGTCTGATTACATGGAGAAGAATTTTGAAAGCGTTTTATGCCTCATGAAATATGGTATGAAGGGAGAGGTTATTGTAAACG
>Ga0209277_10000014_pt1 | contig 149040 bp, 133 predicted proteins | sample JI81AbrownDNA_FD_187503 | JGI IMG/M metagenome (GOLD analysis project Ga0209277, IMG submission 187503) | Wastewater effluent complex algal communities from Wisconsin, to seasonally profile nutrient transformation and Carbon sequestration -... | ecosystem: Engineered > WWTP > Effluent > Algae... | reverse complement strand
GCAACGCGGCCACACCCACACCCGAACCTGAAGCACGCCCGAAGCGAGCGGCGCATTACTTGTGGGCGGTGCTGATTGCCCGCATCTACGAGGCATTTCCGCTGCTGTGCCCCATGTGCGGTGGGCATATGCGCATCATCGCGTTCATTACGCACAGCGCTGACATCCGGCACATCCTGGACCACATCGGGGCAGATTCAGAGCCACCCCGCATCTCCCCGGCGCGCGGGCCACCGCTGTGGGATGACTGTAGTGATGCGCAGATGGATGACGGGGCGCAAACCGAGCCAGCAGACTGGGACCTAGCGGCGCAACCGGCACCGGACTTTGAGGTCGATCAGCGCATCAGTTGGTGAATGAACAAAGCGGCGATTTTGACTTGCCGCGAACTGGCTCTGCGCCCGGTACACGCCGAGCGCCGCAAATCACTCTCCTGAACGCCAAACCCTGGTGGTGAACCTGACACCTGGGCGGGAAAATCGAGTGTCTCAGCCGGCTTGATGGCGCTTCCGCGGTGCGATACTTGGCCTCATGCGGTTAAAACGCCTATCCGTGGGCTAACAGTCCATGCCAAATAGGCCTTTAGCGCTTGTGAAATAAGCGTGAGCAGCTATAAAAACCGTAGCGAATGAATGCCCCGCCAAACGCCTTGCATCAGCCCGACTTCCCAGCGGCGCAGCCCATAGGCGAGCGCCGGGTGCACAAGCGGGCCAACGGTGCTGGTCAGCAAGGCTTCAGGGTGCCTGGTACTGCGGCTTGCCGCCCACATACACCGCCAGGGTGCGGATGCGGTCGAGCTCGTGCACCGGCGTGGTGTAGGGGTTACGGTCCACCACTTGCAGGTCGGCCCACTTGCCCACTTCCAGCGAGCCCGTTTTGTCCTGCAAGCGCAGCTGGTAGGCGCCATGGATGGTCATGGCGCGCAACGCTTGCTGGGCGGTAATGCTTTCCTCCGCGTTGAGCTTCAGCCCCAGGCCGGTGGTGCGGTTCATGGCGGTTTGCATCAGGGCAAAGCCTTGGGGGGGGAACATGGGGCTGTCGGCGTGCAAGGTCGGCTGCACGCCCTGCGCAAAGGCGCTGCGCACCGGCAAGGTTTGCTGGGCTGCCGCCAGGCCCACGATGCTGTTGGCCAAGGCGTCACCGTAGTACTTGATATGGTGGATATGGAAGGAAGGTGAAACGCCCAGCGCGGCCAGCCGGGCCACGCTCTCTGCAGGCAGAAAAACCCCGTGCTCCATGCGCACGGTCGGCGCTGCGCCAGTAAGGGCGCCCGCGTTTGCGATGGCCTCCAGCACGGCGCGGTTGGAGGCGTCGCCCTGGCTGTGGATGGCCACTTGCCAACCTTGTGCGGTGTAGTCCCGCACCTTGGCCGTCAAGCTGTCCTGGGGAATCATGGCGCTGCCGTGGCTACCCCCCTGGATGCCCAGTGTGCGGCCCAAGGGGCTGTCGAGGTAGGGCACGCTGGTGTACATGCTGCCCGTGTAGGGTGAGCCGTCGTGCCACAGCTTGACGCCCAGCACGGCAAAGTAGGGGTTGCTGCTGTCGGGCGCCTTGGGCAGGTAGTTCAGTTCGTCTTCGACCAGATAGAAATACTGCCGGATGCGGGGGCTGAAGTTGCGCGAAGCCGCCACGCGGGCGAGCAGCGGCGGCACGTTGTAGCCCAGCGATGCCATCGAAGTGAACCCGTTGGCGAGCAGGCCGTCGAGCACGTCGACGTAGCGGTGGTAAATCTTCAGGGGGGACTTGAGTTCCTTGAGGAACGGTTGCGCAGCGCGCGTCTCCGCCACAAAACCGGTGAACTCGCCTTGCGGGTCGCGCTCGTAGTAGGAGCCGGCACCGGGGTCCGATGTGCTGCGGGTGATGCCCGCAGCCTCGAAAGCGCGTGAATTGGCCCAGAACGAATGCAGCGTCTGGGATACCAGCACCAGCGGGTTGTCCGGGGCGATGGCATCGAGCGCTTGGCGGTTCGGGATTTTCAGGTCGGGCGTCAGGATGGCGTCGAGCCCACCGGCATAAATCCATTGCCCCTTGGGCACCTTGGCCACTTCGCGGCGCAGGGTGTCCCACACCTCGGCGTTGGTTTTGTGCTGGAAACCCGAGAGGTTGATCGCGCCGTTGAATACGGCGGTAATGCCGGGGTGTTCGTGAGCTCCGACAAAGCCCGGCAGCAGGGTCTTCCCTTGCAGGTCGACGATTTGGGTGTGGCTGTCTTTTTGCGCCAGCACTTCCTGCTCTGCGCCTGCAGCGGTAATGACGCCATCCCGCATGGCCAATGCCTGCACGACGTCGTTATGGCCATTGACCGTCAGAATGGGCCCGCCACGGAAGATGACATCGGGTGCGGACCCGCCGCAGCCAGCGAGCAGCAGGGCCAACGCGGCCAAAGCAAGCCGGGCCGTGGGGTGTTGCAGTTGTTGCATGTGTTGTGTGTGTTGTTGGTTCATGGGTGCGATGGCGGTGTAATTCGGGTCCCCATGCCTGTCATGCGGCAAGCATGTGCGGGGTTGCGCGGGTGTAGCGGTGCCAGCACCGCAGCCCCCACAGGTTGCCTGCGAGGCCGACGGCATTGAGCGCCAAACCACCCCAGTGCCACCCGGGGGAAGGCCATTGCGCCACGTCCAGCACCAAGGCACCTGTGATCGGCGCCACAAGCGCCAAACCCATGGCAGCACTGGCCACCGCATACCAGCGCGGGTGTGATCGTGCCCCCCACACCATGATGGCCCCGGTACCCAACACCATTCCCAGCACCAGCAACGATGCCGAAGGCCCCAAGGGTGCTTGCCCGTGCGCCACCCGCCACAAACCGGCGCCATTCCAAAGGCTGGACAAGGCAATGTGTGCCAATTGGACCAACAAAGGCGTGCGAATCGCCGACATGAAAGTCACGGGTGGGTGCGGGGCGGTGGGGGCTGGTCTGGGCATCGGGCGATTCTTCACCGGGGGCATTAATGTGTCCAATGCAAAGTTGTGCAATCATTTATGCAATGAACACACCAATCGATTTGCGTCGTACCCAGCATGCCGTCTGGCTGGCGCAGGAACTCAGCTTTTCCCGGGCGGCGCAGCGTGCCCATTTGTCGCAAACGGCGTTCAGCCGCAGCATCCAGGCGCTGGAAGCTTCCTTAGGGCTGCAGCTGTTCGACCGCAGCACCCGCCATGTGGTGGTCACGGCCGTAGGGGTGCAGTGGCTGGCGCAGGCGCAGGCCGCGCTGTCGCAGGCCGACAATTTGTCCGCACTGGCGGCGGACCTGGCGCAGGGCGACGGGGGCGAACTGTGCATCGGCGCCTCGCCCCTGGCCATTGACTGTGGTGTGGTGGAGGCCTTGCTGGCCCTGCGGCAGCGTCGGCCGCGCCTGCAGCTGCAGGTGGAAAGCGGCCAGTGGCAGCGCCTGCGCGAAAAACTGCTGTCCGGCCAGATCGAGTTGTTTGTCGGCTACCCCGGTACTGTGAGCGACCAACTGCACTGCAGTGTCTTGCCGCTGGCCGACCAGCCGGTGTCGGTGTTTGCGCGCGCGGGGCACCCTTTGACCCAGCTTCCCCAGTGCAGTCCCCGGCAACTATTGGCATACCCCTGGGCCGGTGTGCAGTTCGGGGCGCCGATACGGGCGGGTTTGCAGGCCATCCTGCAATCAAGCGACCTGCCGCTGGTGCTGGAGACCGACAGCCAGACCTTGCTGCGTAGCGCCATGCTGCAGTCCGACACTTTGTTGCTGACCTGGTCGCAGTGGCTACAGGCCGACCTGGCCAGTGCCCGCGTGGTGGACCTGTGCCCCCGGCTGCACCCGTGGCCACCGAAGGAACTCCTCAAGCTGCCCTGCGCGGTGGTGCACCGCAATGACCGGGGCCTGTCGCCAGCGGCCCGGCAACTGGTGCAACTGCTGACCCCCGGTGGCGAATAGCTTGACCGAATAGGCATCCAGCCCTTGTGAAATATACACAAGCAGCTACTGAAATAGTAGCAACTCAGCACTCCACGATATTCACCGCCAGCCCGCCGCGGGCTGTTTCCTTGTACTTGGTCTTCATGTCGGCGCCGGTGTCGCGCAGCGACATGCGTGCGGCATTTGGCATTTCAGCAAGGCTGGGGTGTGAATGGCAGAGTGCATCAAGCCGCCCATCACCCCAGCCATTTCTTCAGCATGTTTGCATCAGGCGGACCGATGCTGCGCTGCACTGAGCCGTTGTGCCCCAGCAGCACGATGTACGGTGTGACGTTGGGCCACTTGGGGTCCACGCTTTGGCGAATGGCCGGTTCAAAACCGTCAAAGGCATACAGCTTGGTCGCACCCGCAAAGTGGCGTGCATGCACCAGGGCTCGCTCGGCTGGCACATCCATCACTACCGCTGCCAGTTCTACTTTTTTGTTCGAAGCGGCAATAAAAGTCTTGAGCTTCTCGAACGCATCCGGGCAGGTGGAGCAATAGGTGGTGGTGAACACATAGGCCGCAGGTCGGGGGCCATGCTTGAGCAACTCGGCCCAGGTCTCCTCATTGAAGTCTGTTACTTTATTTGTAGCTGCTTGCGCACGCAATGCGGGAGCCAGAGGCTGATTCGACCATGAAACCAGGGGGGCTGCAGCGGCCAGCAAAACACCACGCCGGGTGAGCTTAGAACTGGATGTCATGAACCTGTACCTCGGTTGTATTGCGCCACACCACTGCCATGCGTGAACCCTGCTGCACCAGTCGGGGAAAGTCATTGTCCCCCTTGACCTGACTCAGAACCTGCGTACGAAAAGTCTGCCCACCATCCGTGGACAGCCACGCCTTGAGTGTGCTGGTCATGCCGTCAATGCTGCGCCAGACCACTGCCACGCGCTGGCCGCTGGCCATCACGTCCGCATGCTCGGCACGCTCATCGGGCAGCAGGCGCACCGTATCGGGCTGGGGATTGCCATCGGCGTTGAGTCGGCCGTAGCGTGGCCCCGCCACCTTGTCTTGCCCTTGCTGGCGAATGCCGAACCACACGGCATGGAAGCCATTTTCGGCCGCTTGCGCCAGGCCAGGGCCATGGTGGGGGCATGCGTCCACACGCCAGTCGTCCTGGGTCGCGCGCACAACCACCACGTTGCTGTCACCGGTCAATGCAGCAAAACCGTGGTGGAAGCCTTCCGCGTCTCCACCAACAAGGAGAACGAAAAAAGCGGCGTCAAGGTCACCATGCTGGCCTTCGTCATCAAGGCGGTGGTTGCGGCGCTCAAGAAGTTCCCGGAGTTCAACACCAGCCTCGATGGCGACACCCTGGTGTACAAGCAGTACTTCCACATCGGCTTTGCCGCCGACACGCCCAACGGCCTGGTGGTGCCTGTGCTGCGCGACGCCGACCAGAAGGGCATCCTGCAGATCAGCGCCGAGATGGCCGAGCTGGCCAAGAAGGCCCGCGACGGCAAGCTGGGCGCGGCCGACATGCAGGGCGGCTGCTTCTCCATCAGCTCGCTGGGCGGCATTGGCGGCACGCATTTCACGCCCATCATCAACGCGCCGGAAGTGGCCATCCTGGGCCTGTCCAAGGGCCAGATGAAGCCGGTGTGGGACGGCAAGCAGTTCGTGCCGCGCCTGACGCTGCCGCTGTCGCTGTCGTACGACCACCGCGTGATCGACGGCGCCTCCGCTGCGCGCTTCAATGCCTACCTGGGCCAACTGCTGGCGGACTACCGCCGCATCCTGCTGTGAAAGGAGCCTGGACATGGCAGTGATTGATATCAAGGTCCCCGACATCGGCGACTTCGACGAAGTGGGCGTGATCGAGGTGCTCGTCAAGGTGGGCGACACCATCCGCGCCGAGCAAAGCCTGGTCACCGTGGAGTCCGACAAGGCCTCCATGGAGATTCCGTCCAGCCACGCGGGCGTGGTCAAGGAGCTCAAGGTGAAGCTGGGCGACAAGGTCGCCATGGGCAGCGTGTTGCTGACGCTGGAGGTGGCTGGTGAGGGAGCCGCGTCTGCGCCTGCGGCGCCAGTATCCAAGCCAAATGAGGCCGCAGCGCCCGTAGAATCTGCGCAAGCAGCTATCAATATCGAAGCATCCAGCTACACCGGCTCGACCGATCTGGACTGCGACGTGCTGGTGCTGGGCGGCGGCCCCGGCGGCTACAGCGCCGCGTTCCGCGCCGCCGACCTGGGTCTGAAGGTGGTGCTGGTGGAGCGCTATGCCCAGCTCGGCGGCGTGTGCCTGAACGTGGGCTGCATTCCCAGCAAGGCTCTGCTGCATGTGGCGGCGGTGATGGATGAAGTGGCGCACCTCTCGGCAGCGGGTGTCGATTTTGGCGCGCCCCAGGTCAATGTGGACACCTTGCGTGGCCACAAGGAAAAGGTCATCGCCAAGCTCACCGGCGGCCTGGGCCAGATGGCCAAGATGCGCAAGGTCACCATCGTGCGTGGCTACGGTGCCTTCGTCGGCGCCAACCACCTCGAGGTGGAAGAAACCACCGGCACCGGCCAGGACAAGACCGGCAGCAAAAAGGTGGTGGCGTTCAAGAAGGCCATCATCGCCGCAGGCAGCCAGGCCGTGCGTCTGCCCTTCATGCCCGACGACCCGCGCGTGGTGGACTCCACCGGCGCACTGGCGCTGCAGGGCGTGCCCCAAAAGATGCTCATCGTCGGCGGCGGCATCATCGGCCTGGAAATGGGCACGGTGTACAGCACGCTGGGCGCCCGCCTGGACGTGGTCGAGATGATGGACGGCCTGATGCAGGGCGCCGACCGCGACCTCGTCAAGGTCTGGGAGAAGATGAACAAGCACCGCTTCGACAACATCCTGCTCAAGACCAAGACCGTGGGCGCCCAGGCCACGCCCGAAGGCATCAAGGTGCAGTTCGAGGGCCTGGACGGTACCAAGTCCGAAGGCACCTACGACCTCGTGCTGCAGGCCGTGGGCCGTACGCCCAACGGCAAGAAGATCGCTGCCGACAAGGCCGGCGTGTCTGTGACCGACCGCGGCTTCATCAATGTCGACATCCAGATGCGCACCAACGTGCCGCACATCTTCGCCATCGGCGACATCGTGGGCCAGCCCATGCTGGCGCACAAGGCGGTGCATGAGGCGCATGTGGCAGCCGAAGTCATCGCCGGTGAACTGCAGGGCAACAAGGAACTGGCCAGCGCCGCCTTCAACGCCCGCGTGATCCCCAGCGTGGCCTACACCGACCCCGAAGTGGCTTGGGTGGGCCTCACCGAAGACCAGGCCAAGGCCCAGGGCGTCAAGGTCAAGAAAGGCCTGTTCCCCTGGGCCGCCTCCGGCCGTGCCATTGCCAACGGGCGCGACGAAGGCTTCACCAAGCTGCTGTTCGACGACAGCCCCGAAGCAGGATCAGGAGACGGCCATGCTGGCCGGGGCCACGGCAAGATCTTGGGCGGTGGCATGGTCGGCACCCACGCGGGCGACATGATCGGAGAGATCGCGCTGGCTATCGAGATGGGTGCCGACGCAGTGGACATCGGCAAGACCATCCACCCGCATCCGACGCTGGGCGAGAGCATCGGCATGGCGGCGGAGATTGCGCATGGGTCTTGTACCGACGTGCCACCTGCACGCAAGTAAGTACCGCAAAATGCTACAAATTCAGTAGCTTGCCACGCATATCCCGTAAGGGCTACGTGGCTTTTTTATGCACAAATGGCGCGAACGACATCACAGCCGCCAATGGTCACCCTGCATGGGCCTGTCGCGCACTGGCCACACAGGGCAAAGCATTTGAACAACCTCCATGAGGCTGAGCCACTCGGCGATGGGGTCGACACCGGAAGCATTGCCCAGCGGCAGCTGAAAAGGCACACCCGCTTCGCGCACCAGCACCGCATTCGTATCGGTGTTATCCGAGAAGTTCATTGAGGAGATCCGGTTTGTTGAACAGGGCAAAGTACTCACGCACCTCATCCATGTCAAGCGAAGCACGGTGTATTTTCAATAGTGCCCGGATGTCGTCCAGGTCGCGTGTGCGTGTTGCATCGTTCACGAAGCCTTGCAGCTTGAAGCCAATAAGCCCCTCGACGCTGATGATACGCATGCGGCCCATAGGGGTCTCGCGCTCCGATGCCTGCGCCAGCAGGCGGCGCGCTAGGGGGCGATGCGCGTAAAGCAAATCCAGACCATCCGCTGCGCGCACATAGTTGGCGGCGTCTTCACTGCGATACAGGCACTGGTAGCCCAAATCCAGCAGCGCAGCATGCACCCTGTCCGCGGCTTCGGCCTCCACCAGAAAATCCACATCCTTGGTGGCGCGCACTACATGGTGCGCAACCACCGCCAGACCACCAATCAAGGCTGGCTCTGTGCCATTGCGCGCAAACATGGTCAGTGCTTCGCGAATTTGTTCGGCCAGGTTGGACATGTCTACAGCGTGAAATGGTGCATGCGGGCATCATAGCGTCCGTGTTGGTAGCTATTTCACCGATGTTTCCCGGGCATAGGGCCAGTTCGTGATCCCGCCCCAGACGAAGACATACTTGTATCCGTCTGCCAGCATCTTTTCTCCTGCTGATGGTGACCTCATGCCACCGAGGCAGTAGAGAACCAAATATTTGTCCTTTGCGGGCGGTGCCTTCGTGTCGGCAGTCAAACCACCCGGAATGTTGATCGCCGTCGGAATATGACCCTCCGCGTATTCGGCAGGTGGGCGGACATCGACGATGACAAAGCGTGGATCCTTGCTCTCGATAAGTTGCCGTAAGCCTTCAGGCGTACTGATTTTTTTACCCAACCCGTCAGGCAAGGTGTTGGTCTGAGCCCATGTAGGCGTGCTGAGCGGTAGGGCAAGTAGCAGGGCAATGAACGAGAGTCTCTTCATGACTAGAACCTCCTGGGCACCCGCTCTCAGATGAAGCGTGTCATCGTTGTAGTCGACTGGCTGCCCGAGAATATTGAGAGAGATCAACGATTTTTCACGTGTGTTTCCCGTTGCTTGTCGGGTGGTCCATGTTATTGCCAAGATCGCAACGGCATGAACGCGTGGATGTGCTACCAACCCTCTTGAAAACCAGAACCCGGCGCGAGTTCGGTTGCTGCTCCGGGAGACCGAAAAGTGCGATAAAACTTGCGTTTCATCGAGGCTGCGGGAGCAAGTGCGATGCTTGGACCCCGTGCGATGCTTGAAAACAAGTAGCTGAACTTCACTGGTTCTCCGCCCCCCAAATCCACGCACTTTTCATGATCTTGCCGCCCAATAATTTGCTGCACGTAGCACTCGTTACCTTGCCTGCCGTAACCGTCGGTCTGATGGCGTTCTTTCTCGATGATCTGCCGCAGTTTGCAGAGGACATTTGGATTCTTGCCGTATGTCTGGGGGCTACTGCGTCCCTGGTCCTTCATGGATTCTGCTTCTGGAACAAGTCCCCGAATGCCGGGACCCGCGCCACGCTGAAGGCCATTGCCAGGTGGTGCGCTGTTGTTACCCAGGCCCTCGCCATCGGAGGCGTCTTCTGGCTTGGTGTGGAGATTGACGGAATCCTGGGGGGGCTGTTTTTTGCCATTCCCCTTGCGGTTGTCATCGCGGCTTGTTATGGGTGCATGTACCTGGTGGGGGTCGTACGCCAGCGTCGTACGGACAAGCCCACCATCAAACAAACTGCATCCGTACCTGTTGCGCCCCTTCCTGCTTCACTCCTGAATAAAGCGCTTTGGAGCCTGGCCACGGCCTTGCTGGTGCTGGTGCTTGTCGGTGGAATGTTTTTTGCGCTGTGGGAAGCCGATGTGATGCCGGAGGTTATCTGGAGCTTCCAGGGCTCGGGCCGTGGTTTTGCTGTGTGGCCCCTGCTGGTGTGGTGGCTGGCGGTACTGGTGGTGCCACTGGTGCTGCTGGTGGCTTTGCGACGCTGGTTGTTGTGCTGGCGTTCCCAGCAGTTGGTGGCAGGTTTGCTGGTTCTGGCGACAGGGTGGGGGCTGGTAATGGTATTTGTGGATGGCCAACAAGTAGGGGGTTTTTTGTGGAAGCCCACGCTGCATGCCGAGGCTTACCTGGAGCAGGCGCTCAAAGAAGACCTGCAACATGCCACGGGAGACAACGCGGAGGTACTGTGTGGCGTACTGCTGGAAGATGCAAAACGCACCGAACGCGGCTATTTCTTCAGCCCCGAACCCGGATTGCTGTTTTCCGTGGACCTGGACATTCTGGATGTGCTGTCCGCTCTGGAATACGATCACCGCATGATCGATAAGCTTGAGAGTCTGGTACCCGAAGTGTGCCGTGCGGAGGTCGAGGCGCGCTACCCGCGCCCGTGACGCACCGCTGGTGTGTCGCGCCACTGCCCGGGTGTACTCCCGGTCCAGCGCCTGAAAGCGCGGTTGAATACGCTAGCTTCCGCAAAGCCCAGCGATTGGGCAATGTCCACAAAGCTGCGGGTGCTGTTGGCCACCGCATCGCATGCCACTTGGCGGTGGGCGGCATCCACCAGGGCGGTGTAGCTCAGCCCCTCGTGTTGCAGCCGGCGGGCCAGCGTGCGCGCACTCAGGCCAAAGGCCTGTGCGGCCTGCTGGCGGGTGGGTGCGGCACCGGCCATGTGGGTACGCAACCATGCGCGAAGTTCTTCGCCAAAGTTGCCCGTGTCGGACAGGGCGGCCAGGCGTGCGGCGGCGTACTGGCGATGCACCTGCTGCAGTTGCGCATCAGCCTGCGGCAAGGCCTGGTCCAGCAGTGCGTTGTCCAGCAGCAGGCCGGAAAACGCCTGTTCGAACTCAACGGGGCAGTGAAACGCCGCCTGGTAAGCCGCCAGCGGGCCAATGGCACTCTGGCTGAACTGCACGCGCAGGGGGCGGGTCTCGTTGTGGGTTACCCAGCGCGAAAAACTCACCACCGCGGCCAGCACGGCTTCGAGCTGGTGCGGGCTGAAGGCCAGTTCGCCCTGGCGCGGGTGGTACACGATCCAGCTGGCAGATTCGCCCGCAATCAGCTGGAAGCGCCCGCCGTCCGAGATGAGGCGCTGGAACTGCTGCACCTCGCCGAACGCTTCCCGCAGGGTGGGGGCGGACTGCAGGATGTAGCTCACCACATTGAAGCTTGCCGGCCCCACCAGTGCCCCGGTCTTGAGGCCAAAGCCAGGATCCCTGGTGAGTGCGGCGGCGGTGCGCCACAGCCGGGTGATGTGGTCGATGGGCCAGCGCTGTAGCGCCAGATCGGCCAGCGGTATGCCGGCCGCTGCCAGCAGGGGCTCGCGCTCCAGCCCCTGGCGCTCGGCTGCACCGAGCACCGTATTCACCCAGCTCATTGACACTGTGGCCTGCAAAGTCAATGTGAATGGCCTGTAGAGTCAATCATGTTCGCATCATAAGTCGCTATCGTTGGCATCGCACAAGGCTGCCGGGCACAGACCCAGAGCGGCCATTACAACGAGGAGACGGACTTGGCAACACAACAGCAATCCGATGTGCTGGTCATCGGCGGCGGCCTGGCCGGCCTGGTGACCACGTACGAGTGTCTGCAGGCTGGCAAGCGCGTCACATTGGTGGACCGCGATAGCCGCGAACGCCTGGGTGGCCTGGCCCTGTGGGCTTTTGGCGGCATGGCCCTGGTGGGCACGCCGCTGCAGGCGCGCATGAAGATTCCCGACACGCCGGAGCTGGCGCTGCGCGACTGGATCCGCTTTGGTGAACTGGGGGAGGACGATGTGTTGCCCCGCCAGTGGGCCCGGTATTACGTGGAGCACTCGCGCGCGCAGGTGTACGAATGGCTCATGGGCAAAGGCATCCAATTTATGCCCGCCGTCAACTGGGTGGAGCGGGGCATGCAGGGCAACGGCAATTCGGTGCCGCGCTACCACATCGTGTGGGGCACCTCGCGCCGCCTGGCCACCCGCATGATCGAACTCATGCTCCAGGCAGGAGAGGGCGGGCGGCTGACCTTGCTGAGTGGTCACCGGGTCACCGCGCTGGAGAGCAGTGCCGGTGCGGTGAGTGGTGCGCTCGCAGTCAATGAAGCCACCGGACAGGAAGTGCGCCTGAACGCACCTGTGGTGGTATTGGCCATGGGCGGTATCAACGGCAGCCACGAAGAAACGCGTGCCAATTGGCCCAGGCACCGGCCCCTGCCGGCCACCCTGCTCAATGGCGCGCACCCGTTTGCGGACGGCAAGTTGCACCATCTGGTTGCAGGACTTGGAGGGAGAATCACCCATGCGGGCGAAATGTGGAATTACGCCGCAGGTTTTCCCCACCCGTTCCCGCATTTCGAGGGACATGGGCTTTCCACCATTCCCTGCAAGTCGGCGCTGTGGCTCAACCACCGCGGCGAGCGCATTGGGCCCGAGCCGTTGGTGACGGGCTTTGACACCCATGAGCTCTGCCAGCGCGTGGCCGCGCAGGAAAAACCGTGGACCTGGCATTTGCTCAACTGGCGCATTGCCGCCAAGGAATTTGCCATCTCCGGGGCCGAGCACAACCAGCGCATCCGCGACATGCAGTTTCCGATGTTTCTCAAGGAAACGCTGCTGGGCAACCATCGCCTGGTCAAGCAAATGGCTGCCGAGAGCCGCCATTTCCTGGTAGATGACACCCTGGCGGGACTTGCCGCCAGGATGAATGCGCTGACTGCCTCGCACGACATCGACCCCGCTGTGCTGCAGGCCACGGCGGACCGCTTTGACGCGAATTTTGCCAACGGCAACAAGCTGCACAACGACGACCAGATCCGCCGCATCCAGCATGCGCGGCAGTGGGGCCCGGACAAGCTGCGCACCTGTAAGCCCGCACCGCTGCAAATGCCCGGTGCCGGGCCCTTCATCGCCATTCAGATGCAGCTCATCACCCGCAAAAGCCTGGGCGGCTTGCAGACCGATTTGCACAGCCGTGTGCTCGACGCAGCGGGCCAGCCGCTGAGTGGCCTGTACTGCGTGGGTGAGGCGGCAGGTTTTGGTGGTGGCGGGGCCAGTGGCAAACGCTCACTGGAAGGTACATTCCTGCCGGGCTGCATACTCACTGCGCGCACCGCGGCACGCTCCATCGTGGGCGGCTAAGAAAAAAACGAGGAGATTGCATGCAAGGTGACATTGTTTCGGGCGTGCTGCTGCCGCTCATTCTGGGTTTCATCATGTTTTCGCTGGGGCTGGGGCTTACGCCCGTTGACTTTCGTCGCATCCTGGCGCAGCCGCGTGCCCTGATAGTGGGGGTGGTGTGCCACTTTGTGCTGCTGCCGCTGGTGTGCTACCTCATGCTCAAGACACTGGGCATTACGGGTGTGTTTGCCGTGGGTTTCATGATTCTGGCGGCTTGCCCCACGGGTACCACTTCCAACCTGCTCACCTACCTCGCCCGGGGTGATGTGGCGCTGGCCCTGAGCTTTACCGCGATTGCCAGTGTGCTCACCATCTTTACCCTGCCACTGCTGGTGACCTGGTCGCTGGGGCATTTTTTGGGCGCAGCGCGCGCGGTGGATGTGCCGGTCGGCATGATGATGGGGCAGGTGGCCATGGTGCTGGGGATACCGGTGAGCCTGGGCATGTTTGTGCGCCACCGCTGGAACGACTGGGCCCTGGCCTTTGAGCCCCGTGCCACGCGCATTGCCACCGGCTTCTTTGTGCTCATCGTGGTGCTGGCCGTGGTGAAAAACTGGGCCTTGCTGCGTGACAACTTTGCCACGCTGGCCCCGTTTGCGCTGGTGCTCAACATCACCATGCTGTGCATCGGTTTTGCGGTGGCCTGGGCTGTGCGCCTGTCGCGTGCCCAGTCGGTCACGCTGGGCATAGAAACCGCCGTGCAAAACGCCGCGCTGGCCCTGGTGATTGCCAGTTCCGTGCTCAAGGACGATACCCTGGCCATTCCCGGTGCACTGTATGGGGTGCTTATGTACGCAGGTGGCCTGGCGTTTGCACTCGCCATGCGGCGTTTTACCCGTTACTGAAGGAGAGTTCCATGCCCAACGGCGCACAAGCCCTGATGAAGACCCTGGTCGATGCCGGTGTCGAAGTCTGCTTTACCAACCCCGGAACCAGCGAAATGCACTTTGTGGCGGCGCTCGACAGCGAGCCCAAGATGCGCGCAGTGCTGGCCCTGTTTGAAGGCGTCGCCACGGGTGCTGCCGACGGCTACGCCCGTATGGCCGACAAGCCTGCTGCAACCCTGCTGCATTTGGGCTGCGGCCTGGGCAACGGCCTGGCGAACTTGCACAATGCCCGCAAAGGCAAGGTGCCGGTGGTCAACATCGTGGGCGACCACGCCACCTATCACACGCAGTACGACGCCCAGTTGCAGTCCGACATTGAAACCGTGGCGCGCAATGTGTCGCCAGGGTTTATGCGCACCTCCAAAATCACGGCCGAGCTGGGACGCGACACCGCCGAGGCTGTGGCGGCTGCCAGAGGCCTGCCGGGTCAGGTGGCCACGCTCATCCTGCCGGCCGATGTGTCCTGGGGCGAGGGCGGCGTGCCGTCTGCACCGATTGCCCCCAAAGCGCCTGAAAGTGCCGACGACGCCACAGTGGCCGCCATTGCGCAGGCGGTGCGCTCCGGCGGCAAATCCGCATTGTTGCTGGGGGGGCGCGCCCTGCGCGAGCCCAGCCTGCTGGCCGCCGCCCGCATTGCGGCGCAGTGCGGTGTGAAGGTCATGGCCGAAGTGTTTCCCACCCGGCTGGAGCGGGGCGCGGGTTTGCCGGTGGTGGAGCGTGTGGCCTACCTCGCCGAGCTGGCCGGTGTGCAGCTGGCGGACCTGCAGCATCTGATCCTGGTGGATGCCAAAGCGCCCGTGTCCTTCTTTGCCTATCCCGGCAAGAAGAGCTACCTGGTGCCCGACACCTGCACCCTGCACACCCTGGCCACCCCGGTGCAAGACACCGTGGGCAGCCTCGACAAGCTGGCCCGTGCGCTGGGCGCTGACCAGGCCCAGCCGCTGCTGCAAGCTGCGGCCCGCCCGACGCGCCCGCGCGGCAAACTCACGGCGGAAAAAGTGTGCAAGGCCGTGGGCCACCTGCTGCCGACCAACGCCATCGTGGTGGACGAAGCCATTACGTCGGGTCTGCTGCTGGGGGCCATGACTGCGGGTGCGCCGCGCCACGACCTCATCACACTCACCGGGGGGGCCATCGGCCAGGGCCTGCCCAATGCCATTGGCGCGGCCATTGCCTGCCCGGACCGCCCGGTCATCGCCCTGATTGGCGACGGTACTGCCATGTACACCGTGCAGGCGCTGTGGACCATGGCGCGCGAGAAGCTCAACGTCACCTCCATCATCTTCAACAATGCGTCCTACTCGGTGCTGAATGTGGAGCTGGAACGTGTGGGGGCCGAAGAACCCGGCCCAAAGGCCAAGTCGCAGCTGGACCTGAAAGGCCCGGTGCTGAATTTTTCCCAGTTGGGGCAGGGCATGGGTGTGCATGCCGTGCGTGCCACCACGACCGAAGCCTTTGTGTCGGCCCTCGAGTACGCACTGGCCCACCCCGGACCGCACCTCATTGAGGTAGTGGTGCCGCAGGCGCTCAGCGGTGTGAAACGCAAGATACTGCCCTGGCTGTTGCGTTCGTTGCCCAATTTGCCAAAGCCTGTGGCCCTGGCGCTCAAGCGCAAGATCGCCCCCTGAGTCCGGCTGCTGGTCTAGTCGGGTGCGCGCAATGAGCTGGCGCAGTTCCCGGTATGCTATGCATGATCGTCCAGATCCCTGACACCCGTTGGGGGATTGCTCTAGTGACGATGTGCTGACCAGACAAAGGCAATCGGGTGAAACTCAAGACAAGAATTCTGCTGCTCAGCGCTTTGCTGACCATTGTGACCGGGGCCACGGCGTGGTGGGTGGCGCGGGACCAGGCGGTGGGCATCGTGGCGCAGTGGGCCATGCGCTACGCAGAAAAACAGGTGCTGTACGACAAGGTGCGCATGATGCAGCCCATCCTGCGGGAAATTGCGCTGTCGCGCCAGCTGGCCAACTCGCAACAGATCAAGGACTGGGCACGCAACCCGGACGACAAGGCGCTCACCCAGCGAGCCCTGGCCGAGATGGAGACCTTCAGAACCAACTTTGCCGACCAGAGTTATTTTGTGGGGCTGCACCCGAGTGGTCGTTATTACCACAACAACGCCAAGAACGAGTACGCCAACGCACCCCTGCGCTACACGCTGGATACCACCAAGCCAGCCGACCGCTGGTTTTACGACATCATTGCGCAGAACCGCGACATGCACATCAACGTCAACCCCGATGTGACCTTGGGCGTGACCAAGCTGTGGATTGACGTGCTGATCCGCGACGGCAACCAGATTCTGGGTGTGGCCGGTACCGGGCTGGACCTGACCAGTTTTATCCGTGAGGTGGTGGAAAACAGCCAGCCCGGCATTACCAGTCTGTTTGTGGACCATGTGGGCGCCATTCAGGTTTACCGCGACCAGAAGTTGATCGACTTTGCCAGCATCACCAAGTCGGCCGGTGCCCACAAAACACTGGACATGCTGTTTCAGTCCCCAGAGGACCGCCAGACCGTACTGGCGGCCATGAAAGAGATCGAACAGACACCCACCAAAACCGTCAGCCGGCTGGTGCATATGCACGGACAGCCGTATCTGGTGGGTCTGGCCTATCTGCCCGAGATTGACTGGTACGAAGTCACCCTGCTCGATGTCAACACGCTGTTGCCTCTGGAAAACTTTGTGGGCATGCTGGCAGTCTTCGTCCTGTCGTTGCTGGTGACGCTGATTGCTTTCAATGTGCTGCTCGGGCGGGTGGTGTTGAAGCCACTGAACCGTCTGGCCAGTGCCATTGAGCTGGTGCAGCACGCCGACTTTGTGCCGCAAGACCTGCCACAGGGTGGCAAGGATGAAATCGGCCACCTGATGCGCCTCTTTCAGGCCATGGCCATGCACATATGGGCTTCACGCAACGAGCTGGAGGCCCGGGTGGCTGAGCGCACTGCCGCACTGGAGCAAAGTGAGCAGCGTTTGCGCCATATGGCGCAGCACGACCCCCTGACCGGCCTTGCCAACCGCGCGTTGTTCACCGACCGCCTGCAACAAGCACTGGCTGCGGCGCATCGCGATCACACCCAAGTGGCGCTGTTGTTTCTGGATCTGGACAACTTCAAGCCCGTGAATGACCAATACGGCCATGCCATGGGCGACGAACTGCTGAAGGTGGCGGCCAGCCGCATGCAGGGCTGTCTGCGCGACTCGGATACCGTGGCGCGCATTGGTGGTGACGAGTTCGTCCTGTTGTTGCGCAGCCTGGGCGCTCCCGCCAGCCACACCGCATTGGCCGTGGCCGAGAAAATTCGTGCAGCCCTGTCACAGCCGTTTGAACTGGCTGGCCATGCGTTGCAAATCTCCTGCTCCATTGGTGTGGCTTTGTACCCCGACCACGCTCTGGATGACATCGCCCTGGCCCACCACGCGGATCAGGCCATGTACCAGGCAAAGCTGGCTGGGCGTAACCGCGTAGTGCTGTACGAGAGTCCGGTGCAGGACGCGTAAAGTTCAGGTCACCCGGTGGATGCGTTGTCCCAGCATCTCTGGCGTGATCAGGGTGATGCCGTTGTCACTGACATGAAAGCCACGCGCGCGGTCCTGCGCCGCATCCAGACCGGCGACAAACCCGTCTGGCAACTTGCAATGCTTGTCGATGATGGTCCGGCGCAAGCTGACGCCTTTTCCGATGGTCACATTCGGGAGTACGACCGAGTCCTCGATCACACTGCCCTCGCGCACCTTCACTTTGGAGAACAGAATGGAATGGCGCACATTGGCACCACTGACGATGCAACCGCTGGACACCAGCGAGTTGTGGGCCTCGCCTCTGCGCCCAGCCTCATCAAACACAAACTTGGCTGGGGCTAGCTGGCGTTGCAGGCTCAGGATGGGCCAGCCGTCGTCGTACAGGTTGAGCTCTGGCACGACCGAGGTGAGGTCCATATTGGCCTCCCAGTAGGCGTCCACCGTGCCGACGTCGCGCCAGTACGGTGTGGTGTCCACCATATTGACACAGCTGTCTTTGAAGCTATGGGCGAAAACGCGATGCCGGGCCAGCAGCGATGGAATGATGTCCTTGCCGAAGTCGTGACTGGACGCAGGGTCCGCTGCATCCCGCACCAGTTCCTCAACCAGCAGGCCCGCGTTGAACACGTAGATGCCCATGCTGGCCAGTGCATGCGTGGGACGGTGCTGCAGCACCATTGGCTGCGCGGGTTTCTCCGCAAAAGCCACGATGCGGTGGTCCGCATCGATGGACATCACTCCGAACTCGCTGGCCTGTTCCACGGGCACTTCCAGGCAAGCCACAGTCATTGCGGCCCCGCGTGCCACATGTTCGGCCAGCATGATCGAGTAATCCATCTTGTAGATGTGGTCACCACCGAGCACCAGTACCAGATCGGGCTGGGCTTCGTCGATGATGCGCAGGTTTTGGTACACCGCGTTGGCAGTCCCGCTGTACCAGGACTCTCCATGTTGCTGCTGCGCTGGCACCACATCCACGTATTCGCCCAGGCTGGCGGCCAGAAAGCTCCAGCCGCGTTCGATGTGGCGTATCAGGCTTTGTGCCTTGTACTGGGTCAGTACCGCGATGTGGCGCAGGCCAGAGTTGACGCAGTTGCTGAGCGCAAAGTCAATGATGCTCAGATTGCCGGCAAAAGGGACCGCTGGTTTGGCCCGCCAGTCGGTCAGTTGGTGCAAGCGGCTGCCACGCCCACCGGCAAGAACCAGGGCGTAAGTTCGTTCGGGCAGATGGTTCTTTGAGTCCAATGTCACGGTGACTTTCTCCTCAGCGAAAGATGGCGCATTGAACCCGCGATTGAGGGGCGGATCGTTGATGCAGATCAATGCGGCTGCGATCGCTGGCCTAGCGCTGGCCGATCCAATAGGCCAGCACAATCCCGGTCGTGACCAGCACCAGCCAGCCCTGCAGCAGCCAGCGCCACAGTGCAGGCGCATGGCGCAACTCCATGAAGTCGCGCATCACCAGTAGCGCTTTGACAAATGCCAGTGCAAACATGACCAGCACTGGCGCCATGCCAGGGCTGCCCGACAGGCCACTTTCGCCCAGCCAGAAAGTCACGCCAGTGGCAGCTAGCAGAATCAGCCAGATGTGGTTAGGTGTCATCGCATGACATAGACCAATGGGAACAGCACGATCCACAGCAGGTCCACCATATGCCAGAACGCAGCGCCCGACTCCAGCGCATGGGAATCGCTGGATCCGTAGGCGCCTTGCAGTGTCTTGAAGAGCAGAAGCGTCAAAAACAGCATGGCCGCGATCACGTGCAAAAAGTGAAACCCGGTAAGCAGGAGGTAGAACATGAAAAACGTGTTGGTGGACAGGTCGATGCCTGCATCCGCCTTGGCAGAAAACTCCAGAACCTTGAGCGTTACAAAGCCGGCACCGCACACCAGTGCAGCCACCAGCCAGCGCGCGCCTGACGAAGAGTCGTTGGTACGCACTGCTTGCACGGCGCGCACCACACACCAGCTGCCGGTGATCAGCAGCACGGTGTTGATGGCACCGGAGTGCAAATCCAGCGTACTTTGCGAAGCATTGAAAAGCGCCACATCCTTGGCGCGCGCAAAGGCATAGGACAAAAACAGGATGCAGAACGCCAGCATCTCCGCAACGATGATCAACCATACCGCCAGGTCGCCCACCAGTCTGGGCGGATCGGGCATGGTGTTGCGTAAGGTCATTGGGTCATTTTAAGAATCAGCCGCGTAGTGTCCTTGAACTGGAACAGATTGAGAATGGCTTGCCGCTTAAAAACGGGGGATGTTCCCAAAGCGTGTTTGCACTTTCCAGTCGGTACACACGAAGTAGCCGTTTCCAGCGAGCCGGTCCCAAATGCGCCAACCATCGTATTGCATGCTGCCCTGCAGACAGACCATAACGGTTTCCTTGGTGGTCACCATGGTGATCAGGTTCTGCGCAAAGAGGCTGTCCCTGATCCAGATGTAGCCGGCAGTGGCGACCACGGCGGTCGCTGCGTAGGCAAGCATCCGGATGGGCAGGGGCATTGGTTCCGTGGCTGGTATTGCGATGGAAAACTGCTCTCCAATATCGAGGGCAGGCCTTTCATGGCCCATTTCTGCGGATATGGGCAGCGGGATGTCGACACTCAGGGCCGGCATCAGGTGCTGGTTAGAAGTAGCGCTATCGGATGCTTGGAAAGCACGACCATAGGGTTTGGTCTGCTTCATGGCACCGCTCCGGGTGCGACATACATAGCTGACATGCAAGATCCTTTCGATGTGTCAAACGAAAGGGCACGACACAAACGAGCGCTGCCAAGCAGCACCGGCAACCCCGCTATCCGCCTCATAACAACAAGGTTTGGACCGGTGGCTTTGCGTCCCTGTCTCTCAACAGGTTTGCCCAAAAAGTGCATCAGGTTGCAACCGGGGTTGCGTACAAATGCTGCGCGAGTTTAGCTGATAAGTGTGTAAGAACATGCACCTTCTCCCACAACCAGCCTTTCAAGAAAATAGGGTTTTCAAACTTGCTATAGTTTTAGGAGCTATTTGCGCATACTCCACGGGGGCTGCAAGTGCTTTTTGCTTATATTATTTTGCCGTGTGCAGTGTGCAAGCTATCTCGACCGGTTTGTCTTGTGTTTTATGGGGTCACAACCCATTGCTCCCGGTACGGCTCGGAGCTAGACTGGATACGCATGTCTATCCAACTGTCTTCTACCCCTGCGCGGCAATGGCTGTTGTCGGCAGCGACGTTTCTGCTGGGCCTTGCGGCGGCGTTTGCGTGGATTGCCCATTCCGAACAGCAGGAAGAGGAAAAGTACAAGGCCCGGGCTTCTGATCTGGCTGCGGACCATGCGCAGTCGCTGCAGCGGGGCATTGAGCGGGCACTGTCCGCGACCTATGCGGTTGCGGCGCTGGTGCGGCAGAACAACGGCAGCGTACATGACTTTGTGGCCGTTGCAACGGAGATGCTGCCCTACTACCCCGGTATCAGTGCTTTGGGTCTCGCTCCAGAGGGCATCATTTGCTGTGTGGTTCCACTGGCAGGCAATGAGAAGAGCATTGGCTTCAATCAGTTGGGTGACAGCGCGCAGAACAAGGAAGCCCGTCTGGCACGCGATACCGGACAGCTGACCCTTGCCGGCCCACTCAATCTGGCTCAGGGCGGGCAGGGCATCGTGGGGCGATTGCCCATCTTCCTGACGGATGCACAAGGCGACCGGAAGTTCTGGGGTTTCACCTACGTCACCTTGCGGTTTCCCCTCGCTCTCAATGCTGCGCGGCTGCCGCTGCTGGTTGAACGGGGCTATGCCTATGAGTTGTGGCGTACGGTTCCGGACACGGGGGAGCACCAGCGCATAGTGTCTTCCGGTGAGGCGTCGTTGATCGATCCTGTGCAGCGCTCCCTGGAGCTGCCCAATGGTGTCTGGACGCTGAGCGTGGCCCCGATCCAGGGCTGGAGTGACCAGAAGCGCTGGGCCATGAAGGTCGGGTTTGGAATGTTGTTCAGTGCATTGATCGGTTATCTGACCTGGCTGCTGTATGCCATGCGGCTGCGGGATGTGCATCTGGAGGCACTGGTTTCCCGGCGCACCAGCGAGATACTGACCACCCAGCAGCACCTGGAAGCAACGGTCAATGCGATTCCGGACCTGCTGTTCGAGGTGGGGCTTGATGGGCGCTACTACAGTTCCCATTCGCCACGAGCGGAGTTGCTGGCACGTCCAGCAGAGGAGTTGCGGGGGCGCACGGTCAGCGACGTCATGCCCCCTGATGCGGCCAGGGCGGTACTGGACGCTTTGCAGGAAGCCAATGAAAAGACTTGGTCTGTCGGAGTGCAAATTTGCCTTCCGCTGGATATCGGACCCCACTGGTTTGAGTTGTCGGTAGCCAGAAAAGCCACAGTGCCGGGCACCGAGCCACGCTTTGTGGTTCTTTCGCGCGACATTACCAAAACCAAGGAGGCGGAGGAAAAGATCCGCCAGCTCGCGCATTTCGATGTGTTGACCGGATTGCCTAACCGCGTGCTGCTGGCTGACCGGTGCCACTATGCGCTGAGTACGGCACAGCGCAACGGGCAATCGGTAGCATTGATGTTTCTCGATCTGGACCATTTCAAGAATGTCAACGATTCCCTGGGCCATCGCATAGGCGATGCTTTGCTGCGCGCGCTGGCAGGCCGGCTGAGTGCATCGGTGCGTGACCAGGACACGGTGTCCCGGCTGGGGGGTGACGAATTTATCCTGGTATTGCCCGACACGGATGCGCTAGGTGCTGCGCATGTGGCAGAGAAATTGATGGGTGCCGCGCTGGAGCCCTTCAATATTGAAACCCACGAACTGACAGTCACGCCCAGCATCGGCATTGCGATGTACCCGACAGACGGTACCGACTTCGACACCCTGTCACGCTGCGCCGATGCGGCCATGTACCACGCCAAACAGCGCGGCCGTAACCATTACCGCTTTTTTACAGCCGAAATGCAGGCAACGTCTGAGCGCACCCTGGTGCTGGAGAATGCCTTGCGCAGGGCTCTGGAGCGCAACCAGCTCCAGTTGCATTACCAGCCGCAGGTGTCGTTGGACACCGGGGCCATCGTTGGCGCAGAAGCCTTGTTGCGCTGGAGTCACCCGGAGCTTGGTTCGATATCGCCCGCAGAGTTCATCCCGGTTGCGGAAAGCAGCGGACTGATATTGCCCATGGGTGAATGGGTACTGCGCACCGCCGTGCGCCAGCTCAGGCAGTGGCTGGGTGCAGGTGTGCCACCTATCTGCATGGCGGTCAACTTGTCGGCTGTGCAGTTCCGCCAGGCCGAGTTTCCGCAACTGATTGCGCGCATTCTTGAAGAGGAAGATCTGCCTGCGCACCTTCTGGAGCTGGAACTGACGGAAGGCGTCGCCATGACCGATCCCAATGCTGCCATCGGCATGATGGACAAACTGCACCAGCATGGCGTGCGAATGTCGATCGACGATTTCGGAACGGGGTACTCGTCTCTGAACTACCTGAAGAAATTCAAGGTCTACAAGGTCAAGATCGACCGGTCATTTGTGCGCGATATCGCAGGAGATCCAGACGACCGGGCCATTGTGAGTGCCATCATTTCGATGTCCAGAAGCCTGGGCATGCAGACCATCGCCGAAGGCGTTGAGACAGCTGAACAGCTTGCCTATCTCAAAGCGCAGGGGTGTGGGGAGGTACAGGGCTACTATTTCAGCAAGCCCGTGCCTGCCGAAGCGTTCGTGCAACTGCTGCAGAAAAGCATACCGATGGATGGGTCACTTGAGTTGACGCCCTGAACGGTCACCCGTTTACTTGCCGCGACCCAGAACTTTTTCGAATGCGTCGGCCGGGAGAGGGCGGCTGAAATAGTAACCCTGGACCTCCTCGCAACCCCAGGACCGCAGCAGGTCTGCCTGTGCCTGGGTTTCCACGCCCTCTGCCACTACCGATTTATGCAGTGCATGGGCCAGCGCAATGATGGCCTGCGCGATGCTGCGCGAGCCTTCGTCGTGGGAGAGGTCCTTGATGAAGGACTGGTCAATTTTGAGGATGCTGATGGGCAACCGTTTCAGGTACATCATGGACGAGTAGTCGGTGCCAAAGTCATCCAGAGCGATGGATACGCCGATTTCCCGCAACTGATTGAGCAATGCGATAACGAACTCAACGTCGTTGATAAGCACGCTTTCGGTGACTTCCAGTTCCAGTGATTTCGCAGCCAGACCGGAGCTGGCAAGTGCATCGCGCACCTGGTCCACCAGATTGGTAGCCCGGAGCTGACGACCCGACACATTGACTGCAATGGTGCCCAGGGCATGGCCAGCGGCTTTCCAGGCGGCCATCTGGGTGCACACATGGCTCAGTACCCAGGGGTCGATCTGGTCAATCAGGCCCGTATCTTCCGCCAGCGGTATGAAGCGCGCTGGCGATATCCAGCCCAGTTCGGGGTGGTGCCAGCGCACCAGTGCCTCGGCCCCGGATACCTTGCCATCGCGCAGGCGGATACGGGGCTGGTAATGAACCGAGAGCTGGTTGCGTGCAATGGCCTGGCGCAACTCGTGTTCCAGGAATGTGCGCTCCTGCAACTCCTGGTTCATGCTTTCCTCGAAGAAGACCAGACAACCCCGCCCGGCATTTTTTGCACGGTACATGGCGATGTCTGCGCGCTTGAGGAGTTCTTCGGCGGTCTGGCCATCGTCGGGATAGACCGCCATGCCGATACTGCCACCAATGAAATGTTCGGCACCGGCGATCACGAACGGCTGCGCCAGTACCTGCAGGATGCCTTCGGCCATTTTTGCGGCATGTCGGGGGCTCTGCAACCCGGTTTGCAGTACGACAAACTCGTCTCCACCGAGGCGGGCGATGGTGTCGCTGTCGCGCACACTCGACTTCAGTCGACCAGCCACCTGGCACAGCAATTGGTCGCCAGCATCATGGCCCAGGGAGTCGTTGATATTCTCGAATCGGTCCAGGTCAATGAACAGCAGGGCCAGCTGGCTGCCGTCGCGGCGGGCGTGGGCCAGCTCCTGCTCCATGCGTTCGCTCAGAAACTCCCGGTTGGGCAAACCGGTCAGTCCATCATGGCGTGCCATGAATACCAGTTGCGCTTCGCGGGCGTGGGCGGCAAGTGCCACACCCACACGACCGCCCAGGTCGCGAAGCTGCTCCAGAATCTGTTCCGGCAAACCGCTTCTGTCGTCCGTTCCCAAAGCCACCAGTGCGACGACTTCGTCGCGTGCTACTACCGGCAACAGAAACTGGTGGGCTGGCACACGTTCACCAAACAGGGAGGCCGTGTGGGGGGCGCTGTGCTGGCTGCATCCAGCCATAGGCCTGCTGCGTGGGGTAACAGGGAAGAAAGCCGCAGGTTTTCAAGAGGCTGGCGAAATTGCTGCGACTGGTGCCCCCCTTTTTTGCGCAGGTACACCGTTCCCAGATTGGCATTCAATTCGTCAGGTACCACAACGCTCACCAGGGCATGTGGGAGGATTTCCAGCATCCGCTGTTGTACGCGGTCAATGATCTGTGCAATGTCAATGTGGGACAGGATTTGCTGGTCAATCCGGGACAGCGCCTGCATGGCGTTGATGTTTTGTCCCAGCCGGCTTGCCATGGTGTTCAGCGAATCTGCCAGTTGCCCGAACTCGTCCTTTCGGGCGATGCTGACCGGAACGTCAAATTGTTCACTTTCAATGCGACGTGTGCCCTCCATGAGGCGTTCCAGTGGCACCAGCGTGCGCCGGATTTGCGAGACGCTCAGCAATGCCACGAAAAGCAGTGTGGCCACCGCGATGCCTATCAATGTCTGGGCCATCTGCGTCAGTGACTCGAATGCCAGCCCACCGGGACGCATGGCAATGATGGTCCACTCGGGTTGTGCAAACCTGGCTTTTAAAAACAATGCACTGCGTGCGGTCAACCAGCCGTCGATCTCGACGGTTTTTCCACTTTCTCCGCGCAGACTCGCGTTCACTGCTGTCGCGCCCAGGTCAGCGTCAGAGCAGGTCAGCAGGGCGGACCGCTGGTCCAGCACACAGATGCTGGTCTGAAATGGAAGTGTTTCGGGGTCATCCCACAGGTATTTGGGGTCAAGCTCCGCCAGGAGTTCGCCCCTTTCGGGCTGTGTTGTATCGATGCGCACTGCGAGCCACAGGGTTGGGATGCTTCCCACAGCGTGTGATGGCAACAGCGCCACCTCACCTCTGGCCAGATGGCTTTCCAAAGCGTCGGGAATCTGTGGCGGGGGGGATGCGAAGGCAGAACCCCAGCGCATGGCGGCCTTCCCGTGGGTGATGCGATAGACGCGCAGGAATGCGCTTTCGAAGTTCGCCGGGCGGGGGCTGGAGCCATTGGTGAAAACGCGAATCTGGGCGGCATCTGCGTTCAGGATGAAACTTGCTCCCAGCAGGTGGTCATACACCGTTCGTGCGTAGGCGCCAGCGGCCTGGCTCAACTGGCGTTGCCCGGACTCGCTGACCACATTGAACACGTGCCGGTAGCTCAGTACCCCGAGAATGGCTACAGGGATAAATGCCGAAATAACGAAGAGAAAAAATACACGACGTGCAACTGCACTGCGCAGAAAGGTTCCCTGGATGTGCAGTTTCAAGGCGAAAAGTCCCCAGCCAAGCCGACAAACTGGCCATCACGACCCCGCACGATGTCATCGAGGCTGTCTTTTTGCGTCAGCTGCGTTTTGGACACCCCGTTTTTTCCCGTGCTGTAGAGGTCGTAGTCAGAGTTGATGGGGTTGAATTTGTGGTCCTTGCGGGCCATGCCATTCCCCTGGACACTGGTCAGGTCGACTTAGACGTAGGGGCGGCCCCATGGATCAAGCAAATTGGCATTGCCAACATCGGCCAGTGATGCCGGGTAGGTGCCACCACTGGCGAAGTAGTCGGTAATCAGTGTCTGCAGAATCCTGATATCGGTGATGGCTTTGGATTGGTCCATCCGGTCACGGTAGTTGTTGTATTTGGGAATCGCGATGGCTGCCAGCACGCCGACCAACGAGACGGCGATCAATACCTCAACCAGTGTGAACCCGAAATGTCGACGGTTTCGCGAGATATTTAAAAGCATGTTTCCAGCGTTTCCCCGTGTGTTGGCTTGGCACCCGCAGTGTCAAACCGATCAGCCATATCCGATGGTCCAAATGTAAGGATATGTTACCGCATGGGGTATGGGCCTCAAGGCAGGCCCGTTGTGTGCTCGCTGGCTAGAAAGTCTCCCAATCGTCGTCACCGGATGCCGGGGCGGGTTTGGGGGACGGCTTGGGCAGAGCTGCAGGTGCTGCGGTGGTGGGCCGCCTTTTCGGCGGTGCGGCTTTTGCGCTGGCTGCTGCGCGCTGCGCTGGCGATCCATTGGTGCCCAGTGCCCGGCGATGGGTGTCCTGAGAAGGGAGGATTTTGGGTGCGGCAGGCCGCACGGAAACCTTGGGCAGGCTGCCTGCGCCATCGGCATCGTTGAGTTTGAAAGCAGCCACAACCTGCACCAGGTCTTGCGCCTGGGATTTGAGGCTGCTGGCGGCCGCGGCCATTTCTTCCACCAGCGCCGCGTTCTGCTGTGTGGCATGGTCCATTTGGGTAACAGCGTCACCCACCTGGGTTACGCCCTGTGCCTGTTCGTTGCTGGCGGCACTGATTTCGCCCACGATATCCGTGACCTTCTTGATGCTGCCCACCACTTCGGCCATCGTCGTACCGGCTTCGTCCACCAGCGTGGTGCCGCGTTCCACCCGCTCGACACTGGCGTTGATCAGGTTCTTGATTTCCTTGGCTGCTTCCGCGCTGCGGCCAGCGAGGCTGCGCACTTCGGAGGCCACCACGGCAAAGCCCCGACCCTGTTCTCCGGCACGGGCAGCTTCCACCGCGGCATTGAGCGCCAGAATATTGGTCTGGAAGGCGATGCCGTCGATCACACTGATGATGTCGGCAATCTTGCGCGACGAGTCGTTGATGCCTTTCATGGTTTCCACCACCTGGCTGACGACGTCTCCGCCCTTGATGGCCACCGTGGAGGCGTTCAATGCCAGTTGATTGGCCTGCCGTGCGTTCTCCGCGTTTTGTTTCACGGTGGAGCCCAGGTGGTCCATGGAAGAGGCGGTCTGCTGCAAGGCACTGGCCTGGTGTTCCGTGCGGGACGACAAATCGTGGTTGCCCTGCGCAATTTCGGCGCTCGCGGTGGCCACGCCCTCGGACCCTTGCCGCACATTGGAAACCACTCTGGACAAAGCCAACCGCATGGACTCCAGTGCGTGCAGCATCTGTGCGGGCTCGTCCGTACCGCGCGGATGCAGGGCATGGGTCAGATTTCCGCTCGCAAACTCTTTTGCGGCACTGACGGCGTATTGAATGGGCTGGGTGATCTGGCGGGTGATCCAGTAGGCCATGGCTGCGGCCAGGGCGATGGTGACGACCAGCAGCACGATCACGCTCCACATGGAGCCAGCATAGGTTTGCTTGGCCCCGGCATGTGCAGCGTCAGCGCCCTTGGAGTGGGACGCAATGGTTTCTTCAATGTCTTTGGACAGGGCTTTGAAAGCGGTTCGTGACTCGCCATTGAGCAGCTCGGTGGTGGCCATGGCCTCCGCGGGACCAACGTCGGACAGCACCAGCAGTTTGGTGCTGATGGCGTAGTAGGCAGCCAGGTCCTTGCCGTATTTTTCCCAGACCTGTTTTTCCGTCGAAGAGTCCAGCAAGGCCGACAGTTTGGTCCCCACTTCATGGATCCTGCCCTTGTTGGCAGCAATGCGGTCCGCCTCTATCTTCTTGTCCTCAGGCGCGACGGCCATGGCGTGCTGCGTTTCTGCCTGACGCAAGTCGTACAGCAGCCCTTGAATTTCACCTGCGTACTTGATACTGGGCAGCCAGTTGCTGGCCATTTCCTCGGTGTTGCCGTTGATGCGCGCCAGCTGGATCAGCGAGAAGCCGCCAATGATCGCCGTCAGCAGCACCATGAGCAAAAACGCTCCGCCCAACTTGACGCTGATTTTGGTATTCGAAAAGTTCATGTACTACGTTCCCAACAAATATGCTTTATTACTCAGGAGTACCCTGCGCAAAACTTTCGAATTGGCGAGGCATTCAATCCGACCAGTGTGGCATACCACGCACCAGATGGCGATCCACTTGGTGACACTTTTTACAGGTTGGGGTTTACCCTGTGGTGATTTCTTGCAGAATGAATCCATCGTCCGCTCTCCCAGCTTTCTTCGAATGTGCCAGCGCCCATGAAGTCTTCCCGTTCTCGCGTCCATCCGTCGTGGATCATTGTGCTGGCAGGTGTCAGTGCCGCACTGCATGTGGGCAAGCTGCCGCCTGCACTTCCGGTTTTGCAGGTCGCGCTCGGCATATCACTGGTACAGGCGGGATTCCTGATGTCTCTGGTGCAAATGGCGGGCATGGCATTGGGCTTGTTGGTGGGTCTTGGGGCGGATAGTCTGGGGCTTCGGCGCTGCATGCTGGTGGGGCTGGCGGTGCTGTCGACGGCCAGTTTTCTGGGGGGCTGTGCAGACCATGTTGCCGCTTTGCTGTTTCTGCGGGGTGTGGAAGGCTTGGGCTTTCTGCTGGTGGTGATGCCGGCGCCCACCCTGATTCGGCGCACCGTTGCGCTAGAAGCATTGGGGCCACGCCTGGGTTGGTGGGGTGCCTACATGCCGCTGGGGAGTGCCATCGCACTGTTGATCGGACCTTGGGTGCTGGCGGACTGGCATTGGTCGGTCTGGTGGTGGTCGCTTGGGCTGGTATCTGCGCTGGCCTGGGTGGCTGTGTGGTGGGCGGTGCCAGAGCTTGCCGCGGTGAGGCCTGCCGCACAAGGTCCTGTGACCAGATCGGAATGGTTGCCGCGGCTGCGGCTGACCGTGCGCAGCCCGGGGCCCTGGCTTGTTGCATTGTGCTTTGCTGCGTATTCCGCCCAATGGATGGCTGTCATCGGTTTTCTTCCGTTGGTTTATGCGCAGATGGGGTTGGCCGCCGGAATCACCGGTGTGCTGACGGCCGCTGTGGCACTCGTGAACGTGAGTGGCAATGTACTGTCGGGCAGGTTGGTGCAGCGGGGCTGGAGCGCCGCGACGGTGCTGCAACTGGGCTTTGCGGCCATGGCTGTGGGCGCTGTTGGCGCATTTGGTCAATGGCAGGGCGAGGGATTGGTTTTGCCGCTGCGGTTCGCGTCTGTGGTGTTTTTTTCCGCAGTGGGTGGGCTGATTCCCGGCACACTTTTTCTGATGGCGGTGCGTCTGGCTCCCAGCGAAAACACGGTGACTACGACGGTAGGGGCCATGCAGCAATGGTCGGCTCTGGGTCAATTTGTCGGACCTCCCCTGGTGGCGTGGGTTGCAGCCGGCGTTGGTGGTTGGCAATGGACCTGGGTGGTGACGGTCGCGCTGTGTCTCGTTGGCGGTGCACTGGCCGGCAGGGTATGGCGCCTGTGCTGAGCAGGGTGGCAGTCGTATACTTTGAGGGGTATACAAAGGGCCATGATCAGTGTCTGACTTCACTTGCACTCCATGAAATCTGATGCGTCCTCCATCGCGCAAGGCGATTTACAGGAACTCTCTCCCGATGTCGTCCAGGTCCGGATGCTGCGCGAGTTGTTTGCACGCACACGCGAGTCCGCCATTGTCGGTGTTCCACCGGTTCTTCTGCTCGGTTGGGCGCATAGGGATGCACAGCCAATCCAATATATTTTGTATTGGGCTATTGCCGTTTTTTTTGCGCTGTCCTACCGGTTCCTGGTGGGGCACCTCTACCTGAGCCAACCCCAACTGCAGGCTGAGCGCAGGCGTGTCTGGTTTGTTCTGGAGTGGGTCGGTGCGGTGGCGCTGGCCGCGGTCTGGGTTTCCAGCATCACGCTGCTGGGGTCCGGCGTGGTGGACGCCCTGTTTTACCTGCGGCTGATTTTTCTGGTTGCCCTGGCGGCATTTATGTTGAGTGCACTGGGTATTGACATCCGCCTCTATGCGAGTTTTTTGGCCGTGATTGTGGTGGGTACCCTGCTGGTGCTGCATGTGTATTTCCCGCAGTTCGTGGCGGCGGTGCCTGTCGTGACCGTTGGCCTGTTTGTCTACGCCGTGATGTTGCTGGTTCGCAGCCGTGGCGAGCACAGTCGCACGCTGGAGTGGGTGCGTGCCCGGCTGACCCAGAGAATCCTGATGGACCAGTTGAACCAGACCATCCAGCAGGAACTGGCGATGCACGAGGCCTTGCGCATCAAGTCCATGGAGCTGGAAGCCACCAACCGCAAGCTCAATGAGTTGGCGATCCATGATGGGCTGACCGGTGCATTCCGGCGAGGCTATATCGAGGGAGAGCTGCGTCGAATCGTCAAGGGAGCCCAGCGCAAGCCCAGCGAGTTTTCGGTGATGCTGCTCGACATTGACTTTTTCAAACGCGTCAATGACCAGCATGGTCATTCTGTTGGTGACGATGTGTTGCGCAGCCTGGCCAAGCTGGTGCAGACGACTCTGCGTGAGAATGACCTGTTTGGGCGTTGGGGTGGCGAGGAGTTCATTGCACTGATGCCAGATACGGGCATGGCAGCGGCGGTAGACGCGGCAGAGCGGGTTCGCAAGGCGATGCATACCTTGCAGTTTGCGGGTACCCGAGGGCCTTTCGGTGTCACAGTCTCCATCGGTGTGGCACAACTGGAAACGAATGAAACAGCCGACAGTCTGACCCATCGGGTTGACAAGGCCCTCTATGCCGCCAAGCATGCTGGACGGGACCTTGTGCTGTCCTACGCGCCGCAGCAGGAGTAGGGTTATGCCACAATGCATTGATGCAGCTTCAGCACACACTTCGGAAACCGCATCGTTTGCAATACTTGGTGAAAAGCAGGCTTGTTTTGCCACGGGGACAGGCCTATGCTTTCGCTGTCGAGCGCATGGCATCGGCTTCACTGTTGCCCGACGCCCAAGAGGGAATTTCTGCATTTCTTGAGGAATTTCCTCCGAATCACCGGTAGGACTTCCTGAAACTGACTGGCAACCGCATGCACTGGAATTTTCTTCAATCGCGCTCGCTCAAGGTCAAGATAACGCTGTTCACGCTGGTGATCTTTGTGGCCAGTTTCTGGTCGCTCGCCTATTACGCGAGCCGCATGCTGCGCTCGGACATGGAACAGCTACTGGGAGTGCAGCAGTATGAAGCCGCGTCCTTCCTGGCTACCAGTGTGCAACAGCAACTCACTGAGCAGTTGACGGCTCTGGAAACCGTGGCGGGAGAGGTTCGGGGCAGTCTGCTGGCCGGGACGACCGGATTCACGGGTGCCCTGGAGAGTCGCCCGGTACTTCAGCGGCTCTTCAATGGCGGGGTAGTTGTTGTATTGCCCGACGGCACGTTGGCTGCACCGTTGGTCCCTGCCTACCGTCCACTGCAGACGGCTGCGGACTTTGACCGGTCTTTTTTTCAGCGTGCACTGGCGCTGGCAGGGGGGGGTGGCACTTCCTATGCGGGGGTGAACCTCCAGGGCATCCCCTTCGTCGCCACGGTGTTTCCCGTGAAGGACAACAGTGGCGGGGTCATGGGAGCGCTGGTGGGTTTGACGGATCTGGGCACGGCCAACTTCCTGGATGCGATTGCCCAAAGTGACCGCGCCGGTCACGGCGCCTACCTGCTGGTGGTGGACCCGCAACGCCGGACGATTCTGGCTTCTTCGGACAAGACGCGGGTCATGCAGGTGGTGCAGCCGGGTGCCAGTACATTGGCAGACCGGTTCATCGATGGTTACGAGGGGTCGGGTATTGCAGTCAACCCCAGTGGGAGTGAAGTGCTTTCCTCTGCCAAGGGCGTTCCCGGTGTGGGTTGGGTGGTGACGGTTTCCCTGCCTGCTGATCGGGCCTTTGCGCCGATAGGTGCCATGCAGCAGCGCATGTTCTTCGGAGCGGCACTCCTGACGCTGCTGGCTGGTGTGCTGACGTGGTGGATGTTGCGACGGCAACTCGCGCCCATGCTGTCGACAGTCCGTACGCTGACGACCCTGTCCAATACTGGGCAATCGCCTAAACAACTGCCAGTGGCCAGCCAGGATGAAATCGGAAGTCTGGTTGCCAGCTTCAACCACCTGCTCGACACCATGGCGCAGCGCGATGCCCTGCACCGGCAGATTCTGGATACATCGAGTGTGGCCATCTTCCTGGTGGACATGCATGGCCGTATTACCCAGGCCAACCAGCCCATGGCCCGGATGTTTGGCCGGGCTCTGGAGTCGCTGGAGGGCGCCGAGTATGTGTCGCTGGTACACCCCAGAGAGCGCGAAGAGGGCCGGGAAAAAATGCTTGCGCTGCTGGGCAGCAAAATCGCAGTGGTGGATGTGGACCGGTTGTACTGGCGGGAAGACGGGACGGAATTCTGGGGACGTCTGACCGGACGGCGCTTTGTCGATGCCAGCGGACAAGATCGTGGTTTGGTGGGCGTGATTGCAGACATCACCGAGCGCAAACAAATGCAGCGCTACGAGCTGTTTCGTAGCCGCATTCTGGAAATGCTCACGGTCAGTCAGCCGCTGGACAGCGTTCTGGTGGCCATGGTGCAGGGCGTGGAACAGATTCTCACCTCGTCCCTGTGCAGCATCCTGGTGCTGGATGAACAGGGAAAACACATCCACCAGGGATATGCACCAAGCCTTCCCGATGCGTACAACGCAGCGCTGGAGGGGCTGGCCATTGGAATCGGCGCGGGATCGTGTGGCGCTGCGGCCTTTACCGGTGAGCGCGTGGTGGTGGTGGATATCGCCACCCATCCGTACTGGGCACCCTATCGGGATCTGGCGGCCAGTGCGGGGCTGGCCGCGTGCTGGTCGCAACCATTTCGTGACTCGTCTGGCCGGGTGATTGGTACTTTTGCCATCTACCACCGAACCCCCCATGCACCGACGGCGACGGACATCACCATCATCGAACAGTCGGCCCATCTGGCCAGCATCGCCATCGAGCGCAGCCAGGATGCCAGGAAACTGCAGGAGAGCGAAGCCCATTTCCGTCTGTTGACGGAGGATGTTTCGGACGTGGTGTGGAAGACGGACAAAGACTTCGTGTTCACCTACATCAGTCCTGCAGACGAACGCTTGCGTGGGTACCGGGCCGATGAGGTGGTAGGGCGCAAAGTGTCTGATTTGTTCAATCAGGACGGTATCGCCACTGTCAGGCGGGCGATTCAGCAGCGCGAAGCCGATGCAGGTAGTCCCAGTCCATTGGCGGCATCGTTCGAAGCGCAGCAGCGGTGCAAGGATGGCCGCTGGGTCTGGACCGAAATACTGGCCATTGCCGAGCGGGATGCCGGTGGCATCGTCACCGGGTACCACGGCATCACACGCGATATCACAGCGCGCAGGCAATCTGAGGAATCGCTGCAATTGGCGGCCAGTGTTTTCAGTCATGCGCAGGAAGGCATTCTGATCACCAATCTGGACGGCATCATCATTGACGTGAATGCGGCGTTCACCCGAATTACCGGCTACAGCCGGGAAGAAGTGCTGGGGAGCAACCCGCGCATGCTGAGTTCGGGACGGCATGGGGATGATTTTTATGCAGCCCTCTACCGGGAGTTGCACGACAAAGGCCAGTGGCAGGGCGAGACATGGAACCGCCGCAAGAACGGCGAGATGTATGCCCAGACCCAAACCATCAGCACGGTGAACGATGCGCAGGGCAGGGCGCTGCACTATGTGGCCCTGTTCTCGGATATCACCGACCAGAAAATGCACCAGAGCCAGCTGGAGCACATCGCGCACTTTGATGCGCTGACCAACCTGCCTAACCGGGTTTTGCTGGGAGACCGCTTGCACCAGGGCATGGCACAGTCCGCGCGCCGTGGCGAGATCCTGGCGGTGGCTTTTCTGGACCTCGACGGCTTCAAGGCCATCAACGACCAGTTTGGCCACGATGCCGGTGACCACCTGCTCGTGGCCCTGGCTGCCCGTATGAAGTCTGCCCTGCGTGACGGCGATACGCTGGCGCGCATCGGTGGGGACGAGTTCGTCGCGGTCATGACCGATATTGCGGACACGGCGGCCAGTGTGCCGCTGCTGCACCGGTTGCTGGCTGCTGCCGCGCAGCCTGTGCAGGTGGGCGCACATACCTTGCAGGTGTCTGCCAGCGTGGGCGTGACGTTTTTCCCGCAGTCCCACGAGGTCGACCCCGACCACCTGCTGCGCCAGGCCGACCAGGCCATGTACCAGGCCAAGCTGGCGGGCAAAAACCGCTACCACGTGTTCGATGCTGCGCACGACAGCAGCATCCGCGGCCACCACGAAAGCATTGAGCACATTCGCCGTGCGCTGGCGCAGAAGGAATTTGTGCTGCACTACCAGCCCAAGGTCAACATGCGCACCGGCGCGGTGACGGGGGCCGAGGCCTTGATCCGCTGGCAGCACCCGGAAAAAGGGCTGCTGTCTCCCGCTGTCTTTCTGCCGGTGATCGAAGAGCATGCGCTGTCGGTGGAGGTCGGTGAATGGGTGATCGACACTGCGCTGGCTCAGGTAGAGCTGTGGCGTGCCGAGGGGCTGGACATTCCGGTCAGTGTCAACATTGGCGCACGCCAGTTGCAGGACCCGAATTTTGTGGTCCGCCTGCGCGAACTGCTGGCAGCCCACCCGCAGGTCAAGCCCGAGTGCCTGGAGCTCGAAGTCCTGGAGACCAGTGCGCTGGAGGACCTGTCCAAGGTGTCGCACGTGATCCGCACCTGCCTGGGCATCGGGGTCACATTCGCCCTGGACGATTTCGGCACCGGCTACTCGTCGCTGACCTACCTCAAACACCTGCCGGCGGCCACGCTCAAGATCGACCAGAGCTTTGTGCGCGACATGCTGGATGACCCGGACGATCTGGCCATTCTGGAAGGTGTGCTGGGTCTGGCGACCGCCTTCCGGCGCGGTGTGATTGCCGAAGGTGTGGAAACCATCGCCCACGGCATCATGCTGCTGCAACTGGGGTGCGAGATGGGGCAGGGCTACGGTATTGCGCATCCCATGCCGGGGCCCTTGTTGCCGCAGTGGGCAGCCGGTTGGCGCCCCAGCCCGGCATGGAATAACCTGCCACTGGTGCAGCGGCAGGATTACCCCATGCTTTTTGCCAGTGTGGAGCACCGTGCGTGGAGCATGGACATGGAGAATTTCCTGACCGGTCGGGCGGAGGCCCCCCCTGCGCTCGATCACCACCAGTGCCATTTTGGGCAATGGCTGCTGAAAGAGGGATTGGCACGCCATGGCAAGAATCCGGCGTTTGCCGGAATCGCCGCGTTGCACCAGGATGCCCATGCGCTGGCCACCGAGTTATGTGACATGTATGCCGATGGCCATATCCAGGTAGCCCAGCAACGCCTGGGCGAGCTCCATGCCATGCGTGATGCTTTGCTGGAGCAAGTCAAGCTGCTGCTGCCTGCGCCGCAGTAGCAAGCTTTCATCCAGGTGCGGTCGCCAAGCGGCGCATCAAGTTGCTATGAATATGATAGCTGCCTGCGCAATATCGACGGGGGCTGGGTGCCAATTTGGCTTAATAAGAGGCCAGCACAGCCAGCATTTCCGTGTCCCAGGCGATGGACGCCTCCTCGTAAAGGATGCCCTTCTTGAGGATCATGTGGTGGATCTGTGCCAGACGCGACAGGGTGGCGCCCGCCGGAAAGTCGCGCTGCTCAATAGCACGGTAGTGCGCCAGCTTTTCGTGGTGCAGGCCGATGCGGCGGCGCAGCTCGTCCCGCAGGTCCACCTCGCCCAGGGCGGCGTCGGCACGCAGCTTCACCATGAACTCATCGCGCAGGTCCATCGGGGGTGAGGGCTCGCCCGCCCAGCGCGCCAGTTCGGCCCGGCCGGCTGGCAGCACGCGGTATTCGCGCTTTCGGGTCTTGCCAGCATCGGGTGCCGAGCTGGATTCAATCCAGCCCGCAGCCTCCATGCGGGCCAGCTCGCGGTAGATCTGCTGGTGGGTCGCGTGCCAGAAATAGCCGATGGACTTGTCAAAACGGCGGGCCAGTTCGTACCCGGAGGACGATTTTTCGATCAGCGAGGTCAGGACGGCATGGGACAGCGACATGGGTGGAGTCTAAAGCGCGGCCGCAAACTATGCAACCAGTTGCATAAATTGGGGAGTCCGCATAAACTGCTGCAACTGGTTGCATAGTTGCGCCGTTTTAACCATGAAAGACCTCGCCATGACCGCCTATCCCCATATGCTCAAGCCCCTGGATCTGGGCTTTACCACCCTCAAGAACCGTGTGCTCATGGGCTCCATGCACGTGGGTCTGGAAGAAGCCAAAGACGGCTTCCAGCGCATGGCCGCGTTCTATGCCGAGCGTGCGCGTGGTGGCGTGGGCCTGATCGTGACCGGCGGCATTGCACCCAACGACCGTGGCCGCCCCATGCCCGGTGGCGCGCGCATGACGACGCAGGAAGAGGCCGACAAGCACAAGGTGGTGACCCAGGCGGTGCACGATGCGGGCGGCAAGATTGCCATGCAGATCCTGCACTTTGGCCGTTACGCTTACCACCCCGAGCTGGTGGCGCCCAGCGCGCTCAAGGCGCCTATCAACCCGTTTCGTCCCCATGCGCTCACCCATGAAGAGGTGGAGCAGACCATTGAGGACTACGCCAACGCGGCCGCGCTGGCCCAGAGCGCCGGGTACGACGGGGTGGAAATCATGGGCTCCGAGGGCTACCTGATCAACGAGTTCATCGCCCAGCAGACCAACCAGCGTGACGACACCTGGGGCGGCAGCTACGAGAACCGCATCCGCTTTCCGCTGGAGATCGTGCGGCGCACGCGGGCCCGTGTCGGTGCCAACTTCATCATCATCTTCCGCCTGTCCATGCTGGACCTGGTGGAGGGCGGCTCCACCCAGGAAGAAGTGGTGCAGCTGGCGCAGCAACTGGAGCAGGCCGGGGTCACCATCCTCAACACGGGCATCGGCTGGCACGAAGCCCGCATTCCCACCATTGCGACCAAGGTGCCACGCGCTGCCTGGGCCTGGGTGACGCAGCAGCTCAAGGGCAAGGTGGGCATTCCGCTGGTGGCCACCAACCGCATCAACACGCCCGAAGTGGCCGAACAGATACTGGCCGAGGCACAAGCTGACATGGTTTCCATGGCGCGCCCGTTCCTGGCCGACCCGGATTTCGTCAACAAGGCTGCAGCGGGCCAAGCGGACCAGATTAACACCTGCATTGGCTGCAACCAGGCCTGTCTGGACCACACCTTTGGCGGCAAGATCACCTCGTGCCTGGTGAATCCGCGTGCCTGCCACGAGACCATCCTGGTCAGCAAACCTGGTGCCACCAAAGACCGCATCGCGGTGGTCGGTGCCGGCCCGGCTGGGCTGGCTTTCTCCACCGAAGCCGCCCGCCGTGGCTTTGACGTGACGCTGTTTGACGCCGCCAGTGAAATCGGCGGCCAGTTCAACATCGCCAAGCAGATACCAGGCAAGGAAGAGTTTTACGAGACGCTGCGCTACTTCGGCAAGCAGATCGAGCTCACCGGCGTGAAGCTGCAACTCAACCAGAAAGTCAGCGCCCAATCGTTGGCGGACGCGGGTTTCAAACAGGTCGTATTGGCCACAGGTGTCACACCGCGGACCCCCGAGATCGAAGGCATCGGTCACCCCAAGGTAGTAGGCTATCTGGATGTGCTGCGCGACAAGTGCGCCGTGGGCAAGACGGTGGCGCTGATTGGCGCCGGCGGCATTGGCTTTGACGTGGCCGAGTACCTGATGCACGAAGGCGTGAGTCCGAGCCTGAATAAGGCCAAGTTCTTTGCCGAGTGGGGCGTGGACACCACCAACGGTGAGCGCGGTGGCCTCAAGGTGGCGCACATCGAGAAGAGCCCGCGCAAGGTCTACCTGTTGCAGCGCAAGGCCAGCAAGGTGGGCGATGGTCTGGGCAAGACCACGGGCTGGATCCACCGCACCTCCTTGAAGAACCGGGATGTGGAGATGGTCAACAACGTCACCTACCGCAAGGTGGACGATGCAGGCCTGCACATCACGGTGGGCGACAAGGAGATGACCATCCCGGCCGACACCGTGGTGCTGTGTGCCGGACAGGACCCACAGCGCGAGCTGCAGGCTGAATTGCTGGCAGTAGGCTGCACCGTGCATCTGATTGGCGGTGCCGACAAGGCCGCGGAACTCGATGCCAAGCGTGCCATCAAGCAGGGCACCGAGCTGGCGCTCAGCCTGGACCCCAGTGCCAAGCCTGCAGAGGCTCCGGTGACTGCCACGCTGGAGCAACGCCTGCCCCCCGCCGTGGCCGAGAGCCTGCGCCTGTGGCACACCATGGTGGCCGATGGCAACCTGGGCGAACTGCCGGGCATCCTGCACCCCAAGGCGGTGTTCCGTTCGCCCATGGCGCACTCGCCGTACCCCAGCGCCCAGGCGGTGCAGCTGATTTTGGGCACGGTGGTGAAGGTGTTTGAAGACTTCACCTACCACCGCCAGCTCGCCAGCGCGGACGGTAGCAGCGTGGTGCTGGAGTTCTCTGCCAACGTCAACGGCAAGGCGCTCAAGGGTATCGATTTGATCCAGTTTGATGCCGAGGGCAAAATCGTGGACTTCGAGGTCATGGTGCGTCCCATGAGTGGTTTGCAGGCGCTGGGCGAGGAAATGGGCAAACGCCTGGCTCCGTACCTGGCGGCCATGAAGGGCACCAAGGCCTGAGACCGCTCCTGATCCTGCTTGCTATCGTATTCATAGTGGCTCCCGCATATTTGACGGGGGCTGGAAGCCTAAAACACCTATAACTGGAGTTCGTATGCCGAATTTTGAAACCCTTTCCGTCACGCTCGAAGACCACATTGCCACCGTGCGCCTGAACCGCCCCGAAAAGGCCAACGCGATGAATGCCGCCATGTGGCAGGAAATCCGCCAGGCATTCCAGTGGGTGGACGAAACCCCCGAGGCCCGCGTGGCCATCCTGCAGGGTGAGGGCAAGCTGTTTACCGCGGGGATTGACCTGCAACTGATGATGGGCCTGGGCCCCCAGATCCAGAACGAGTGCGATGGCCGCACCCGCGAGGCGCTGCGCCGTGTCATTCTGGACATGCAGGACACCCTGACCAGCCTGGAGCGTTGCCGCAAGCCTGTGCTTGCCGCGGTGCATGGCGCCTGTGTGGGCGGCGGCATTGACCTCATCACCTGTGCCGACATGCGCTACGCCAGCGCCGACGCGTATTTCACGATCAAGGAAATCGACATCGGCATGACTGCCGACGTGGGCACCTTGCAGCGACTGCCCCGGCTGGTGGGCGAGGGCATGGCACGCGAGCTGGCCTATACCGGGCGTAACTTCTCCGCCGATGAAGCGCAGCAGATGAAGCTGGTGAACCGTGTGTATGAAAGCCGCGAGGCCCTGTACGCCGGCGTGCGCGAGCTGGCTGCCACCATCGCCGCCAAGTCGCCCCTGTCGATCCGCGGCACCAAGGAAATGATCAGCTATGCGAGGGACCATACCGTGGCCGACGGGCTGAACTACATTGCCACCTGGAACGCTGCCATGCTGATGAGCAAGGACCTGACCGAGGCCATGACGGCCAACGCCACCAAGCGCAAGCCGAGCTTCAAGGACTGACGGCTGTGGCGGGCGGTACTGGGTGAATCTACCTAGACAAAAACGCGCAAAGCCGCTGCATTTCCGCCCTGTGGCAGGCATACTATTGCAACGCGTATGCCGTTGGGTGTACTTTTTGCAGGAGACGTGCCGTGATTTCCGATTTGATGAGCGATTCCATGCGTGCCGCTGGTTTGGGTGCGCTGATGAAGGGGGCCGGAAAGCTGACCCGGTTCATCCCGATTCCGCAGCCCACCCTGCTGGTGGGGCCGGGCTCCAGCGGTCGCCTGGGGCAGGCGGTGGCCGGGTTCGGCCACTCCAAAATACTGATCGTCACCGACAGCATCATCTCCAAGCTGGGCCTGCTCAAGGACCTGACCGACGCGCTGACGGCTGGTGGTGCCCAGTATGTGGTGTTTGACGAGATCACCCCCGATGCGCCGATTCCACTGATCGAACGTGGCATTGCGTTCTACAAGGAACACGATTGCGATGCGATCGTGGCGTTTGGCGGCGGATCTTCCATGGATGCGTCCAAGGCGATTGCGGTCTCTATCTCCAACCCCAAACCCTTGAGGAAGCTGGCCGGCTACCTCAAAGGCTTGCATGCACCAGTCAAGATTTATGCCGTGCCGACCACGGCAGGGACGGGGTCCGAGGTCACGGTGGCGGCGGTGATTTCCGACCCGGAGCGCCAGACCAAGCTGGTGATCGTGGACCCGCGCATGGTGCCCAAAATGGCTGCACTCGATCCGTCGCTGATGACCGGCTTGCCTCCGCACATCACGGCAGCCACGGGCATTGACGCACTGACCCATGCCATCGAGGCTTTCGTGGGCAACTGGTGCACACCGTATTCCGATGGCATGGCGCTGTCGGCAGTGGGCCTCATTTTTGAGAACCTGCGCACGGCCTACTGCGATGGCAAGAATCTGGAAGCCCGCGAAAAGATGGCGCTGGCGTCCACCTACGCCGGGTTTGCCTTCACACGGGCCAATGTCGGCTATGTGCATGCCATTGCCCACCAGTTTGGCGGCAAGTACCACACGCCGCACGGTCTGGCCAACGCCATCATGCTGCCGCGGGTGCTGAAGTACTCCGCTCCCGCCATTGAGAAAAGGCTGGCCCTGCTGGCCGTGCGGGCCCGGGTCGGCGGCGAAGAGGAATCGACCGATGTCCTGGCGCAGAAGTTTCTGGACGCAGTGGATGCATTGAACCGCGATCTCGGCATTCCCACCTACCTGGAGGCCTTGAAAGAGGCTGATATTCCGGCCCTGGCCAAAGCGGCCTGCCATGAGGCGCACACCGGCTATCCCGTGCCGCGCTACATGACCCAGGAGGTGTGTGAGGATCTGATCCGCCAGGTTTTGCCACCGCAATCCGCAGTGAAAAAGCCTGTTGCCAAGGCCGCTGCCAAAGCGCCACGCACGGCGGCGCGCAAGCCGGGCTGACAGCCTGGTGGCTGTGCTGAATGGAACCGGTCGACACAATAACGAGGAGCAATGCAATGAAAAAGGTAGTGACAGTTACGCTGGGGTCTTCCAAGCAGGATTTCGAGTTCAAGACAGAATTTTTGGGCCAGTCTTTTTCTGTCCGGCGCATGGGCGCAGACAACGACACGGGCAAAGCCTGGGAACTGATGCGCCGGCAGCAGGCCTCGGCTGACGCCATCGGTCTGGGGGAGATTGGTGACCACTATCAGGTGGGCCTGCGCACTGTGGTCAACAAGGAAACCCAGCGGCTGCTGAATGTGGTGACCCGGATTCCTGCCACCACCGGGGCCACATTGCGCCGCTTGCTGCAGGTGCGCGCCGTGCGCCATGTGCAGAAGGAGCTGGGCAACTATTTCAACAACAACCTGATCCTGTTCCTGTCGGGCATGCGCAATTACGATATGGCCGTGGCCCTGTCGGACTACAGCAAGAACCTGAGCTTTGCGGACGCGTTGTTCCAGACCGGTGCACCCGCCATGCTGACCTCTCTGGAGCAGCTGGAGCTGTACGCCAAGGGCAGCGAGTGGATGCTTTCCGGCCGGCCGGGCGAGATGCTGGAGGCATCGATGTCCGGATTCAAGGGCAAGCGCATTGCCAGCGTCGTTGCCAAGTCCCATGTGATTGTGGGCACCTTCGCCGAGATCAAGGCGGTAGGCAATGCGTCCAACCTGGAAGGCAAGACGCTCATTACCTCTGCGGTGGATGACGAGCGCATGGCCTTCTTCACCAAGTGCAAGGTCAATCTGGTGGTGGATGTCTCCCCCAAGCTGTTTGACAAAGTGGTGGGCGTCAACACTATCGAGGCCATGATTCTGGCCGCCCTGGAGAAAGACCTGGACGAGGTGTCGGACGATGATTTCGATGAAATCCTCAATGAGCTCAACATCACGCCGCGTCTGTTGCACCCCACGGGCAAGTTCCGCAATATCCGTCGTTTTGCGTTTGTGATTCACCCCCTGAGCCAGAACTACATTCGCAATGCGTTCCCCATTCCGAAGTCCACGCCCAAGTTCGTGATGGACAAGGTGGAGACACTGGCTGCGCACATGCCGCCCATGGTGTATTGCAAGATGGAGAACATTGTTTCTCCATCGGGTGCCGAGGCGGAAGGCTGGCTCATTTCGGTGGGTGGTACGCCCAAAGAAATGCTGTCGCGCAGCCCGGAGTTCACCTACCGGCGTTTGCTGCATGCGGCCAAGATTGCCGAAAAAATGGGTGCGCAGATCATGGGACTGGGCGCCTTCACCAAAGTGGTGGGCGATGCCGGTGTCACCGTCGCACGGCGCTCCAGCCTGCCCATCACCACCGGCAACAGCTATTCGGCGTCAGGTGCCCTGTGGGCCGCCGCCGACGCCATGCGCCGCATGGGGCTGGTGCACCTGAACAAGCACAACAAGAAGGTGGCGGCAAAAACCATGGTGATTGGCGCCTCGGGTTCCATCGGTTCGGTCAGCGCGCGCCTGCTGGCGATGTCGTTCGACGAGGTGTACCTGGCGGGCCGGACCCTGAGCAAGCTGGACGAACTCAAGGCATCCATCCTGAAAGAGACACCGGATGCCAAGGTGTTCACCACGATTGACTACAACGACCTGCTGTCCGACATGGACATGATCGTGACCTCCACGTCCGGAGCCGGCAAGGAAATTCTGGACATCATGCGGGTCAAGCCGGGTTGCGTGATTACCGACGTGGCCCGCCCGTTGGACCTTCCCGCCGAAGACGTGGCCAAGCGGCCGGACGTGCTGGTGATCGAGTCGGGTGAGATCGACCTGCCTACCAAGGTCAAGGGACTCAAGAGTATTGGACTGCCGCCCAATGTGGTCTACGCCTGCCTGGCCGAGACTATTGTGCTGGCGCTGGAAGGCCGCTTTGAGGTGTTTACCGTAGGACGGGACACCGAGTGGGAGAAGGTCAAGGAGATCTACAAACTCGGTCTCAAACACGGCATGAAACTGGCGGCCATCTCGGGTGTCAACGGCGTGTTCAGCGACGACGATATTGCCAAGGTGGTCAAACTGGCCAAGAAGGCACGACTGACCTGGAAGGGGACGGGTGGTCCGATAGAGGTCGCCAAAGCTCCGGCAAAGAAGGCGCCTGCGAAGAAAACTGCTGCGGTAAAAGCGCCCGCAGTAAAAGCACCCACTAAGAAGACCGTTGCCGCAAAAAAGGTCGCTTCGAAAAAAACGACTGCTCGCAAGGCCGCCTGAGTCTGCAAGTTGCCCAGGGCGTCTGGTAATGACGCTCTGATTCAGTTTCAGTTGGCGGGTCGGTGGGTACCGGACGCCAGCGCGGCGCGCAGCTTGTCTTTCTTGCTGGGGCGTTTGCCCTTGATGCCCCCGCCGGGTGCGCTGGTGGGGGACGGTGGCTCCATCTCTTCCGGTTCGAAGCCTGTAACCTGCTCGCGCGCCACGGCAATGTGGTGGCGTTTCTCGATCAGCCGGAAGTGGGCCTCAGTGGTGGCACTGACAAAGTTCACCGCCAGGCCTGCTTCCCCGGCGCGTCCGGTTCGGCCGATGCGGTGCGTGTAATCGTCGGCAGAGCGGGGCAGGTCGTAATTCACGACCACCGGCAACTGCGGAATATCCAGACCACGTGCGGCCATGTCCGTGGCTACCACGACGTTGAGGCGATTGGCCTTGAAGTCGTGCAGAACCTGCATGCGCTTACCCTGGCTGAGTTCGCCATGGAACGGTTCTGCATGGATTCGCACTTTGCGCAATTTGTCCGCCACGATTTCAGCCGCGTGCTTGGTGGCGACGAAAACCAGAACACGCTTCCATCCGGATTCCACGATGAGGTGGCGCAGCAGTTGGGTACGACGTGCCGGGTCCACCGCGATGGCGCGCTGGGTGATGTCCGGGCGTTCCTGTGGTTCGGAGACGACGTTGATATGTGCCGGGTCCCGCAACAGGGTGTTTGCCAGTGTCTGAACCGCGGCAGGAAATGTGGCTGAGAAAAACAGGCTTTGCCGCTGGCCGGGCAGCAAGTGGAGAATGGCTTGCAGTTCTTCGGAGAATCCGAGGTCCAGCATCCGGTCTGCTTCGTCGAGGACCAGCATGTTGATGCCCGAAAGACTCAGCCCGTTGTGCGCGATCAGGTCCAGCAGTCGCCCGCTCGTGGCAACGAGAATGTCCGTCCCCCCGCGCAGCGCCATCAGTTGGGGATTGATGGAAACCCCGCCAAAAACGATGCTTACCTTGACCGCGCTTGGCAAACCCTGCACCAGTTGTCGGAAGGTCTCACCGACCTGGATGGCAAGTTCACGCGTGGGCACCAGGACGAGGGCCTGTGGCAGTCGGGGCTTGCCAGCGGTGCTTGGGTGCAGGTTCTGGAGAAGCGGCAGTGCAAAGGCCAGCGTTTTGCCGGAGCCGGTTTGTGCCAACGCCAGTACGTCACGTCCTTGAATTGCCTGTGGAATGGCCTCAGCCTGAACGCTGGTGGGGCTGGTATGTCCCAAGGGCGCCAAAGCCTTCAGGACGGTGGGCGTCAGGCCCAGTTCTGTAAAGAGCATGCGAGAGAGAGAGAGGCCAGTTTTCGGATCAGGGCTGCGTTGAGGCGGCAGCATTGGGATCCACACTGACACGGCGTGCGCCATCAAAACGGCGGTTCCAGTAGGCGATTCCCATGTCTTCCACGCGAACTTCGGCACCTGGTTTGGGCGCGTGGATGAATTTGCCATTTCCGACATAAATGCCCACATGGCTGAATGCCCGGCGCATGGTGTTGAAGAAAACCAGGTCACCTGGTTGCAATTCGGTCCGGTCGATTTTTTGGGTGGCGGCGGCCTGCTGTTCGGCCTTGCGGGGCAAGATCAGTCCGGCTGTCTGCTCGTAAATGGCGCGAACAAAACCGCTGCAATCAATGCCGGTTTCCAGGCTGTTGCCACCACGCTTGTACGGAACACCGAGAAATCCCATGGCGGTGACCACCAGTTCGGATGCCTTGGTTTCGACCCGGGTACCAACTTCGCCGATGCGATCCAGCAATCCGCGCTCGGACAACAGGCGGGTCATCTCGTCTCCCGATGTATTGGGGGTGGCATGAACCACGGTCGACAGCAGAAAGGCGAAAAACAGTAAGCAAAAACGCATCGGGCGAGTCTATCGACAAGTACCCACTTCGTCAAGCAAGAAAGAACTTGAGATTTATCACTTAACTTATTGATTTAAATGAATTTTTCTATTTTTGGCAGATCGGTTTGCAATTGGTTTCGAATTTCCTTGAATTAAAAATAATAAACGTCGTTCAATATAAACGGCGTCAATTCAAAAAATGATAAATAAATTGATTCGTACAATATTGTGCAAATAAAACGAAGGTATTTCATGGAAGCGAAAATCCGGCGGCAACAGGCCATGGTGGAGACACGCAGGGCAATGGTCCTTGACGCCGCCAAGGTGGTGTTTGCAAAAGTTGGCCTGGAGCGTGCCAGCATGCGCGAAATCGCCAAACAGGCGGGCTATACGCCCGGTGCTTTGTATGCCTACTTTTCGGGCAAACAGGAGTTGCTGGCGGCTTTGCTGGATGACATGCTCAGGCGCCTGCAGGAAGTTGTCCTGCTGGCCAAAGCCCCCAAGGGGCGGTCAGAACCGGGCGTGGTGACCAAAGGGCAAGCCTGGCTGGCTTTCTTCATCTCGCAGCCGCGTGAAATGGAGTTGGCGTTGTCGCTGCTTGTGGGGACCGGTACCCTGCGGGTTTCACCAGAGATCAGCCGGGCCTTGCATGTTCAGGTCCGCAAGACCCTGGATCCCGTCGGGGCGGTGTTGCTCGCCATGGGGGCCACGCCGCGGCAGGTGGAGGTGGAGATGGAGTCACTTCTGGCGCACGGCCTGGGCCTGCTTTTATCGCAGGACGCCAGCCGGCTCCAGTCCTCCGAGCAGTCGCCGGAGGCCCTTTTTGCGAGTTACCTCCAGGATCTTGAGCGTCGCTACCAGTTGCCTGCGCCCAGTGATGCACCGGCCAAACGCGTACCCGTAGCGGCACCGCAAGTGGATTTGTTTGGTCAGGACCGGTCATCTTAAGATTGGGTATGCTCCCTGCCAACTTATAGAAAGAGACCTATGTTGCTTGAACTGGAAGCTTCCCAACTGGTACTGGTGGATTATCAGTTGCGTCTGATGCCTGCCATGCACGATGGTGGAGCGGTGATTGCCAATGCGGTGCGGCTGGCACGCATGGCGGCTGCTTTGCAGGTGCCTGTGTTTGTGACCGAGCAAAATCCCTCTGGTTTGGGGGAAACGGTATTGGAACTCAAGGCGGCAACCACGGACGCCAAGGCGCGTGTTCTGGGGAAGATGCAGTTCAGCGCGGTGGAAGAGGGGTTGGGTGAATGGCTGCGCCCACCGACCAAGCCGGTGCAGGGCAATGCACGCAGTCTTCCAAAACACCTGCAGAAGCCGGCCGGCGGTGCTGCGCGTGACACCATCGTTCTGGCCGGATGCGAGGCCCATGTCTGCCTGCTGCAGACCGCACTCGATTTGCTGGAGGATGAGTTTGATGTCTGGGTAGTGACTGACGCCTGCAGCTCCCGCACAGAACGCAACCGCGATGCTGCGTTTGACCGTTTGGCGGGCGCCGGTGTGGAATTGGTGACGACCGAAATGGTGGCGTTCGAATGGTTGCGTACTGCTGAGCACCCGCAATTTCGTGAAATTCAGGCGCTGATCAAATAGGTTGGATGTGCCTGGCAGGGCGCTGGGCTAGCACCTTGGCGACGCCCGTTCTGTTCATCTGCCCCTAAGCTTGCTCCATCTCAATACAGCAATTGCACAGGAGCAAGCACGTGAACGAACTGTTTTCCCTCAAAGGACGTACCGCACTGATTACCGGCGGTTCCCGCGGTATCGGCCGCATGATTGCCGAGGGCTTTCTTGCCCAGGGCGCCCGGGTCTATATCAGCGCACGCAAGGCCAGTGCCTGCGATGCGACTGCTGCGGAGTTGTCCGCGCGAGGCCCGTGCTTTTCACTGCCCGCTGATGTGTCGACCGTGGAGGGAGCCCAGGTGCTCGTGGCGGCCTATTCGCAGCGCGAAGAGTCTCTGGATATTCTGGTGAACAACGCTGGTGCCGCATGGGGGGCTCCGTTTGACGATTTCCCCGAGAGTGGTTGGGACAAAGTGGTCGACCTGAACCTCAAAGCGCCCTTTTTTCTGACCCAGGCTTTGCACGGTCACCTGCAGAAGGCCGGGAAGTCCAGGGTGGCGAAGGTGATCAACATTGCCTCTATTGACGGTGTGTCGGTCAACCCGATGGAAACCTATTCGTATGCCGCCAGCAAAGCGGGTCTCATCCACCTGACACGCCGCATGGCTTTGCGTCTGGTGAAAGACAACATCGTTGTCTCGGCGATTGCACCGGGAGCCTTTGCTTCGGAAATGAACAAGGATGCGCGTGACCACGAGGTTGAGGTGTCCGCGCGCATTCCTTCGGGCCGGATCGGCACCGTCGAGGACATGGCCGGCGCTGCCATCTTTCTGGCATCGCGCGCCGGTGACTACGTGGTGGGCTCGACGCTGGTGGTCGACGGCGGCGTCACCCACGCACGCAGCTAGGCGGCGTTGCGCGCGCTGTCGGCGTTCGCCGCTTCACTGGTGAGAGCCGTAATGGCCAGCTCGGCGTCTGCGATGGCTTGTGCTTTGGGCTCCGCGCCCATTGCCAGTCCTTCCGCACGCACAAAGCGCACATCCGTGATGCCAAAGAAGCCAAATACGGTTTGCAAATAGCTTTCCTGGTGTTCCATGGCGCGTCCGCCCTCGCTGGTGGAATACACCCCGCCGCGGGTGGACGCCACAATCACGGTCTTTCCACCTGCCAGACCTTGCGGGCCCTTCTCGGTGTACTTGAAGGTGCGGCCCACCTGGGCTACACGGTCAATCCAGGCCTTGAGCTGGCTGGGGATCGAAAAGTTGTACAGCGGTGCGCCGATCACGATCACATCCGCGGCCAGGAATTGCTGCACCAAAGCTTCTGAAACGGCATTCTCCTGGCGTTGAATGTCAGTCAAGTCCACCGCATCTGGAGCCATGCGAAATCCGAGCGAATCGGCAGACAGATGGCTGGGGGCGTCGATGGCCAGATCCAGGTAGTCCACAGCTGTACCGGGGTGGCTGGTACGCCATTTGGCAACGATTTCGGCGGTCAGTTGGCGCGAGACGGAGTTGTTACCCAGTACGCTGGAGTCGATGTGGAGTAGTTTCATGGTGCGGTCCTTGGTGATTACTGCAAATTGCAGCCATGGACAGAGTTTGCCTATGAGTTCAATTCTTGATAAGTCAGCAAAATTGGACTTTATTGTTCTACATGTAGGACAATCATAGGAGTATGCAAGATCTCAACGACTTGATCTATTTTGCCGAGGTGGTGGACCGCGGGGGATTTGCGGCTGCCGGACGCTCGTTGGGGTTGCCCAAGTCCAGGCTGTCACGGCGCGTGGCGGAGCTGGAAGATCGGCTGGGCGTGCGGTTGCTGCAGCGGACGACACGCAGGCTATCGCTCACCGCGGTGGGAGAGCAATACCACCGGCACTGCGTTGCCATGCGCGAAGATGCGCAGGCTGCGGACGAGGCTGTGGCGCAGGCGCGAAAAGAACCGTCGGGCACCATCCGCGTGGCGTGTCCGGTAACGCTGGCGCAAAGTACCTTGGGCCCCATTCTTCCCGAGTTTATGGCACGGTATCCCCAGGTGAGGATCGATATGCGCGTGAGCAATCGGGCTGTGGATCTGGTCGAGGAGGGCTTTGACGTGGCCTTGCGGGTACGCCCGACACTGGAAGACAGCGGCAGTCTCGTGGTCAAGAACTTTGGCTTTACCCGCACCATATTGGTTGCCAGTCCGGCGCAATTGGCGCGACAAGGTCGTCCGGTCTCGCTCGGTGACTTGGAGCACCTGGATACGGTCAGCATGTCCAGTACCGATGGCCGTGCCGCATGGCAACTGGTGGGGCCAGACGGAACCACGCACACGTTCCACCATGTCCCGCGCTACGTCGCCGACGACCTGGCGACCCTTAAACTGGCCGTGATTCAGGGAACGGGCCTATGCGCCATACCGGACTACATGTGCCGGGACGACATTCGCGCCGGGCGGCTGGAGCCCATACTTCCGGGGTGGGCGCCGAAGCCTGGCATATTCCATGCAGTTTTTCCATCCAGACGAGGGCTGGTTCCCGCCGTGCGGACGTTCCTTGATTTTCTGGGGGATGCGATTGCCAAGGATGGCATCGCACAACTGGAACCAGAACGCTGAACCGGTTGATCGGCAGGTTTGGGCGAACGAAGTCAGCTTGCAGCAAGTTGCTTATCCATAATTATGAATTCAGTTTTATCGGCCCGAACGGAGACATAACATGACCGCGTATGCAGAATTTCATCGTCGCTCAATCCAGGACAGAGACGGGTTTTGGGCTGAGCAAGCCCAATTGGTGGATTGGAAGTCTGCACCAACGCAGGTCTGCGACTACAGCAATCCGCCGTTTGCCAAGTGGTTTGTTGGCGGAACAACCAACCTGTGCCACAACGCGGTGGACCGCCATCTGAAAGACCGGGCTGGTCAGGCAGCCCTGATTGCCGTATCGACAGAAACCAATACCGAGCGGGTTTACACCTTTGCCGACCTGCATGCCGAAGTGCAGCGTATGGCTGCGGTACTCAAGGATCTGGGCGTGCAAAAGGGCGACCGTGTCCTGATTTACATGCCCATGATCGCTGAGGCAGCCTTTGCCATGCTGGCGTGCGCCCGTATTGGTGCCATCCACTCGGTGGTATTTGGCGGTTTTGCGTCCGGCTCACTGGCCTCGCGTATTGAAGATTCCGAACCCAAAGTCATCGTCAGCGCCGACGCAGGCTCTCGCGGCGGCAAGGTGGTGGAATACAAGCCACTGCTGGACGAGGCTATCAGTCTCTCCAGCCACAAGCCTGGCGCCGTACTGCTGGCCGATCGAAAACTCGCCGCTATGAATATAGTAGAGGGACGTGACCATTTTTGGGGGGCTCTGCGCGAGAAACACCTGAACACCGTGGTGCCATGCGAGTGGGTTGAATCCACCCACCCCAGTTACACGCTGTACACCAGCGGCACGACTGGAAAACCCAAGGGTGTGCAGCGCGACACGGGGGGGTATGCCGTGGCACTGGCTGCATCCATGAAGCACATCTACTGCGGCAATGCGGGCGAAACCTATTTCTCTACCAGTGACATCGGTTGGGTGGTAGGGCACAGCTACATCATTTACGGGCCACTGATTGCCGGCATGGCGACCATCATGTACGAAGGTCTGCCAACCCGCCCGGACGGCGGCATCTGGTGGGGTCTGGTCGAAAAATACAAGGTCACCGTCATGTTCAGCGCGCCCACAGCCGTGCGCGTCCTCAAGAAACAGGATCCTGCCCTACTGACCAAATACGACTTGTCCAGCCTGCGGGCCCTGTTCCTGGCGGGCGAGCCGCTGGACGAGCCGACCGCGCAATGGATCAGCGGCAGCCTGAAAAAACCCATCATCGACAACTACTGGCAAACCGAAACGGGCTGGCCGATTCTGGGCATTGCCAACGGCGTTGAGCAAAAAGCCAGCAAGTTTGGCAGCCCTGGCGTGCCCATGTATGGTTACAACGTCATGCTGATGGACGACGCCGGGGAAGAACTGGTGGGTGGCGACAAGAAGGGCGTGGTGATGGTGGAAGGTCCCTTGCCCCCCGGTTGCATGCAAACCGTGTGGCGCGATGATGACCGTTTTGTCAAAACCTACTGGCAAAAGCTCAACGGTAAATACGTTTACAGCACCTTTGACTGGGGTGTGCGTGATGCCGATGGGTACTACTTTATCCTGGGTCGTACCGACGATGTGATCAACGTGGCGGGTCATCGCTTGGGCACCCGCGAGATCGAGGAAGCAATCTCCAGCCATCCCAATATCTCCGAAGTTGCTGTGGTGGGGGTAGCCGACAACCTCAAGGGCCAAGTGGCCGTGGCCTTCGCCGTGGTGAAGGACGCCAGTGTCCTGGTGGACGATGCAGCCCATGCCAAACTGGAAGCGGAAGTCATGAAGGTGGTGGACAACACCATCGGCGCCGTGGGCCGGCCGGCACGCGTGCGCTTTGTGGCAGTCCTGCCCAAGACCCGCAGTGGCAAATTGCTGCGCCGTGCCATTCAGGCAGTCTGCGAGGGGCGTGACCCCGGTGATCTGACTACGATGGAAGACCCGGCCGCGCTGCAACAGATCAAGGACCTTACTGCAGCCTGATAGTGTCAATTGGCACTCTGCTGCAGTACGGTACTTCGTGTTTGCGGAATTCGGTGGCACAATCGAACCCGCAATTTAGGCCCTTCCCATGCCACAGTCGCATCCGCCAAACGGTTCAGCCGTGTCGCGGAAGGTTAATCAACAGCTTTAACCAGCTAATGTTCCCCCAAGGGGAACGGAGGTCAGCGGAATATGAGTGAGACAACGTCCCCCGGGGCGAATCAGCCTGCGTCTGTGTATCAGGCGTACCAGAACAATACCTACCTGTTTGGGGGCAATGCCCCGTACGTCGAAGAGATGTACGAAAACTACCTGGCCAATCCAGGCAGCGTTCCAGACTCCTGGCGCGATTACTTCGACGCCCTGCAGCATGTTCCCGCAGTGGACGGCAGCAGCGCCAGAGACGTAGCCCATCTTCCCGTCATCAATGCTTTCGCCGAGCGCGCCAAGCAGGGTGTGAAACATGTGGTCATGGCCACCGGAGCCGATTCCGAGATGGGCCGCAAGCGCACGGCAGTGCAGCAACTGATTGCTGCCTACCGCAATGTGGGCGCACGCTGGGCCGATCTCGATCCGCTCAAGCGCACCGAGCGCGACAAGATTCCCGAACTCGAACTGTCTTTTTACGGCTTCAACGATGCCGACCAGGAAACCGTGTTCAACATCAGCAACACGTTCTTCGGCAAGGAGTCGATGAGCCTGCGTGAGCTGATGAATGCCCTGCGTGAAACCTACTGCGGCACCATTGGCGCCGAGTACATGTACACGACGGACCAGAACCAGAAGCGCTGGTGGCAGCAAAAGCTCGAAAGCATTCGCAGCAAGCCCCAGTTCAACGCCGAGAAAAAGCGCCACATCCTGGACCGGCTGACTGCTGCCGAAGGCCTGGAGCGATTCCTCCACACGAAATATGTGGGCCAGAAGCGTTTCTCGCTCGAAGGCGGTGAGAGCTTTATCGCCGCCATGGACGAGCTGATCCAGCAAGCCGGCGCCAAGGGCGTGCAGGAAATCGTGATCGGCATGGCCCACCGCGGCCGTCTGAACGTGCTGGTCAACACCCTGGGCAAGATGCCGGGTGACCTGTTTGCCGAGTTTGACCATACGGCTCCAGAAGAGTTGCCAGCCGGCGACGTGAAGTACCACCAGGGTTTCAGTTCGGACGTATCCACCCTGGGTGGTCCGGTTCACCTCTCACTGGCGTTCAACCCGTCTCACCTGGAAATCGTTAACCCGGTGGTGGAAGGTTCGGTGCGCGCCCGCATGGACCGCCGCGCCGACCCGCTGGGCAAGCAGGTGTTGCCGGTGCTGGTGCACGGCGATGCTGCGTTTGGTGGCCAGGGCGTCAACCAGGAAACCCTGTGCCTGGCCCAGACCCGTGGCTACACCACCGGCGGCACGGTGCACATCATCATCAATAACCAGATCGGCTTCACCACCTCGGACCCGCGTGACATGCGCTCCAGTGCGTTCTGTACCGATATCGTGAAGATGGTGGAGTCTCCCGTTCTGCACGTGAATGGAGATGATCCCGAAGCTGTGGTGCTGGCGACCCAGCTGGCTCTGGAATTCCGCATGGAGTTCCGCCAGGACGTGGTGGTGGACATCACCTGCTTCCGCAAACTGGGCCACAACGAGCAGGATACGCCAGCTCTGACGCAGCCGCTGATGTACAAGAAGATTGCTGCGCACCCTGGTACCCGCAAGCTGTACGCTGACAAGCTGGCCACCCAGGGGCTGGGCGAGACGTTGGGCGAAGACATGGCCCGGGCCTACCGTGCCGCCATGGATGCTGGCAAGCACACGGTTGATCCGGTACTGACCAACTTCAAGAGCAAGTACGCGGTGGACTGGTCTCCGTTCCTCGGCAAGAAGTGGACTGACGCGGGTGATACCGCCATTCCGCTGACCGAGTGGAAACGGTTGTCCGAGAAGCTCACAGCCATTCCTGCCAGCGTGAATCCGCACTCCCTGGTGAAAAAGGTCTATGACGACCGCGCCGCCATGGGCCGTGGCGACGTCAATGTGGACTGGGGCATGGGCGAGAGCATGGCCTTTGCCTCCCTGGTGGCCAGTGGCTACCCGGTGCGCCTGTCGGGTGAGGACAGTGGTCGCGGCACCTTCACCCACCGCCACGCCGTGGTCCATGACCAGGCGCGCGAAAAATGGGATGCCGGTACCTATGTTCCGTTGCAAAATGTGGCGGAGAACCAGGCACCGTTTGTCGTCATCGACTCCATCCTGTCAGAAGAAGCCGTACTCGGTTTTGAATACGGCTACGCCTCCAACGATCCCAACACCCTGGTGATCTGGGAAGCGCAGTTTGGCGACTTCGCCAACGGCGCCCAGGTGGTGATTGACCAGTTCATTGCTTCGGGTGAAGTGAAGTGGGGCCGCGTGAATGGCATCACGCTGATGCTGCCCCACGGCTATGAAGGCCAGGGCCCGGAACACAGTTCGGCCCGCGTCGAGCGTTTCATGCAGCTGGCGGCGGACACCAACATGCAGATCGTGCAGCCGACCACGGCCAGCCAGATCTTCCACGTGTTGCGTCGCCAGATGGTGCGCAACCTGCGCAAGCCGCTGGTGATCTTCACGCCCAAGTCCCTGTTGCGCAACAAGGATGCGACGTCTCCGCTGTCGGAGTTAACCAAAGGTGGCTTCCAGACCGTGATTCCCGAGAGCAAGGCACTCAAGGCAGACAAGGTCAAGCGCATTGTGGCCTGCTCTGGCAAGGTGTATTACGACCTGGTCAAGAAGCGGGACGAGAAGGGTGCCGACGACGTCGCCATTCTGCGCGTCGAGCAGTTGTATCCGTTCCCGCACAAGGCGTTTGCGACCGAGTTGAAGAAGTACCCCAACGCCACGGAAGTGGTGTGGTGCCAGGACGAGCCGCAAAACCAGGGCGCGTGGTTCTTTGTGCAGCATTACCTGCACGAGAACATGGTCGAAGGACAGCGTTTGGGTTACTCGGGCCGTGCCGCATCGGCATCGCCTGCAGTGGGCTATTCGCACTTGCACCAGGAGCAGCAAAAGGCTCTGGTGGAAGGTGCTTTCGGAAAACTCAAAGGCTTTGTCCTGTCCAAATAAGGAAGAATTGTTATGGCTATCGTAGAAGTAAAAGTACCGCAGCTGTCTGAATCTGTGGCCGAAGCAACCCTGTTGCAGTGGAAGAAGAAGGTCGGCGACGCTGTGGCGGTCGACGAGATCCTGATCGAAGTCGAAACCGACAAAGTGGTCATGGAAGTGCCCGCCCCATCGGCGGGTGTTCTTGTCGAACTGGTCGTGGCAGATGGCGCCACCGTGGCTGCTGAGCAACTGATTGCCCGGATCGACACCGAAGGCAAAGCGGGCGCTGCGGCACCAGTGGCGCCCATCGTTGCTGCATCCGCAGCGCTGGCCGCCGCACCGGCCGCAGCAGCGGCTGTGTCGGCCAGTGCTTCCAAGGCTGGCGTGGCAATGCCCGCGGCTGCCAAGCTGATGGCAGACAACGGCATGGCTGCAGGTTCTGTTCCTGGAACGGGCAAAGATGGCCGTGTGACCAAGGGGGATGTGCTGCAGGCTGCATCTGCTCCTAAAGTAGTAGCAGCATCCCCAATCCCCACGGGGGTTAAGGCCGCATCCTTGCCTCAAGTGGCTGCTCCCACAGTCAATCTGGGTGATCGCCCTGAGCAGCGCGTGCCCATGAGCCGTCTGCGTGCCCGTGTAGCCGAGCGTCTGCTCCAGTCGCAAAGCAGCAACGCCATCCTGACCACCTTCAACGAAATCAACATGGCTCCGGTCATGGACATGCGCAAGCGCATGCAGGACAAGTTTGAGAAGGAGCACGGCGTCAAGCTGGGCTTCATGAGCTTCTTCGTCAAGGCCGCAGTGCACGCCCTGAAGAAGTTCCCGGTCCTGAACGCGTCCGTGGACGGCAACGACATCGTCTACCACGGCTACTTTGATATCGGTATCGCCGTGGGCTCGCCCCGTGGCCTGGTGGTGCCAATTCTGCGTAATGCTGACCAGATGAGCTTTGCGGACATCGAGAAGAAGATTGCTGAATTCGGCCAGAAGGCCAAGGACGGCAAACTGGGCATTGAAGAAATGACCGGTGGTACGTTCTCCATCTCCAATGGCGGCACTTTCGGCTCGATGATGTCCACCCCCATCATCAACCCGCCGCAAAGCGCGATTCTGGGCGTACACGCGACCAAAGACCGCGCGATGGTGGAAAACGGCCAGGTGGTGGTTCGCCCCATGAACTACTTCGCCATGTCCTACGACCACCGCATCATCGACGGCCGCGAAGCCGTTCTGGGTCTGGTGGCCATGAAGGATGCACTGGAAGATCCGGCACGCCTGCTGTTTGACATCTAAGGACCAACGATGAGCAAACAATTTGACGTGATCGTCATTGGCGGCGGCCCCGGCGGCTATATCGCTGCCATTCGCGCTGCCCAGCTGGGCTTCAACGTGGCCTGTATCGACGAGTGGAAGAACGCCGCTGGCGGACCTGCGCCCGGCGGTACCTGCACCAACGTGGGCTGCATTCCTTCCAAGGCGCTGCTGCAGTCGTCCGAGCACTTCAACCATGCCAACCACCACTTTGCCGAGCATGGCATTGAGGTGAAAGGTGTGAGCATGGATGTGGCCAAGATGATTGCCCGCAAGAACTCGGTGGTCAAGCAGAACAACGACGGTATCCTTTATCTGCTCAAGAAGAACAAGATTGCTTTCTTCCATGGCCGTGGCTCGTTTGTGAAAGTCGCTGAAGGCGGCTACGACATCAAGGTGGCTGGCGCCGCCGAAGAAGTCATCACCGGCAAGCAGATCATCATTGCCACCGGTTCCAACGCGCGCGCTTTGCCCGGTACCCCGTTCGATGAAGTCAACGTGCTGTCCAACGATGGCGCTTTGAACATCGGCGCGGTGCCCAAGAAGCTGGGCCTCATCGGCTCCGGCGTGATCGGTCTGGAAATGGGCTCGGTGTGGAAGCGTCTGGGTTCTGAAGTCACCATCCTCGAAGGTCTGCCAGTGTTTCTGGGTGCCGTGGACGAAGGCGTCGCCAAGGAAGCGCACAAGGCATTCACCAAGCAGGGCCTGAAGATTGAACTGGGCGTGAAGGTTGGCGAAATCAAGAACAACAAGAAGGGCGTGTCGGTGGCTTACACCAACGCCAAGGGCGAAGCCCAGACGCTGGACGTGGACAAGCTCATCATCTCCATCGGCCGCGTGCCCAATACCATCGGCCTGAATGTCGAAGCGGTGGGCTTGGCGCTCGACGAGCGTGGTGCGATTGTGGTGGACGGTGACTGCAAGACCAACCTGCCTGGCGTGTGGGCGGTGGGCGATGTGGTGCGTGGCCCCATGCTGGCGCACAAGGCGGAAGAAGAGGGCGTTGCCGTGGCCGAGCGCATCGCCGGCCAGCACGGTCACGTCAACTTCAACACCATTCCCTGGGTGATTTACACCAGCCCTGAGATCGCATGGGTCGGCCGCACCGAGCAGCAGCTCAAGGCCGACGGCGTGGCGTACAAGGCAGGTCAGTTCCCGTTCCTGGCCAACGGCCGCGCACGTGCACTGGGCGACACCACCGGGTTTGTGAAGTTCCTGGCAGATGCCAAGACGGACGAAATCCTGGGCGTGCACATCGTGGGTCCGCAGGCATCCGAGTTGATCTCTGAAGCCGTGGTGGCCATGGAGTTCAAGGCCAGTGCCGAAGACATTGCACGCATCTGTCACGCGCACCCCAGCTTGAGCGAAGCGACCAAGGAAGCTGCTCTGGCAGTGGACAAGCGCACGCTGAACTTCTGATTTGGTGTCGAATCTGCTTCTAGCCCGCGTGGATATTGCGCAAGCAGCTATTGTATTGATAGCGGTTTAGTAGTATGCGGGCAAGTGTCAAGAAAACCTACGAGGCGGAGCTCAAGGCCAGGGGCTACACCGCGGATCCTGCGCAGCTGAGGGCCGTCGAAGCCCTGGACCGCTGCGCAGGGGAGTGGGCTGCCTACAAGGACAAGCGCTCCAACGCGTTCAAGAAGCTCATCAACCGGCCCGATATTCCCCGTGGTGTTTACATGTACGGGGGGGTTGGCCGGGGCAAGAGCTTCCTGATGGACTGCTTTTTCAATGCGGTACCTTTGAAGCGCAAGACGCGGCTGCACTTTCACGAATTCATGCGTGAAGTGCACCGCGAACTGGCCGACCTGAAGGGGACGGTCAACCCCCTGGATGTGCTGGCCAAGCGCATGTCCCTGCGCTACAAACTGATCTGTTTCGATGAGTTCCATGTCGCCGATATCACCGACGCCATGATCCTGCACCGCCTGCTGGCGGCGCTGTTCGAGAATGGCGTGGGCTTTGTCACCACGTCCAACTTCAAGCCGGACGATTTGTACCCAGGCGGTCTGCACCGCGACCGGATCCTGCCGGCGATTGCCCTGCTGAACGACCGGCTGGAAGTGCTGAACGTGGACAACGGCACGGACTACCGCCAGCGTACGCTGGAAGCCGTGCAGATGTACCACTGCCCATTGGGTCCGCAGGCAGACCAGGCCATGGAGCAGGCGTTCAATGCACTGGCCGAATCGCATGACGAGGATCCGGTGCTGCACATCGAAGCCCGCGAAATTCGTTCCCTGCGCAAGGCCGGTGGCATTGTCTGGTTTGACTTCAAGACCCTGTGTGGCGGCCCGCGCTCGCAGAATGACTACCTGGAAATCGCCTCGCGGTTCCATACGGTGCTTCTGAGCAATGTTCCGCACATGCCTGTGCGCCTGGCCTCGGAAGCCCGGCGCTTCACCTGGCTGGTGGATGTGCTGTACGACCGCCGGGTCAAGCTGATCATGTCCGCTGCGGTCCCGCCGGAGGAGTTGTACACCGAGGGACCCATGGCCCATGAGTTTCCCCGTACGGTGTCGCGCCTCAACGAGATGCAGTCCAGGGAATTCCTCGCGCTGGAGCACCGCCTTGTGGATACGGGGCTGACATGACCCGGTGGTGGCTCGCACTTGTGTTCCTGCTGGCGGCCGGGCAGTTCCATGCACATGCGCAGCAGGGCACATCGGCAGGGGTATCCGATGAGCAGCGCCGGCTGGATGCCTTGCGCCAGGAGTTAACCCGGCAGTCGCAGGAAGAAGAAAGCGCTTGCCAGCAGCGGTTTGCGGTCAATGACTGTCTCAAGACAGTTCAGGCCCGCTACCGTGCAAAACTCGCAGACATCAAGAAACAGGAAGCCGGCTTGCATGACCGGCAGCGCCAGCAGCGGGCAGAAGAGCAGAGCCAGCGGGCAGAGAAGCGGAGCCGAGCACGAGAGCAGCAACTGCAGGAGCAGTCAGCTACTGCAGACCGGTCATCCAGAGAGGATCGGCCCCAGAAAAATGCTGCAGGTATCGCTACAGCCCCCAAAGTTCCTGCGAGCGCTCCCAGGCCCGCCGCAAGGGAACCCTCCCCACAGGGGCGGGAAGCGCATGCCAGAAAACTGCGCGAAGCCGAAGACCGCCGGGCGGCGCGAGACAAGCGGGTAAAGGAAAAGGCTGCAGGGAAGCAGCCCATCCCTCTGCCAACTGCACCCTAGCGTTTGTCCAACGGTTCGAGCTTGACGATCACCAGCGACAGGTTGTCGCCGCCACCGTGGGAGCGTGTTCTGGCTTTTTCGATCAGGAATTCAGTGGCTTCCCGGGCGGACAGCGTTGACAGCACGGACCCGATTTCATCGGTATTGAAGTAGTGCCAGATGCCGTCGCTGCAGGCCATCAGGACATCGCCGGGGCGTAACTGCGCAATGAAATGGTTGTCCACCGGCGGGTCATTGTCAGTTCCCAGGCAGCCCATCAAAATATTCGATTGGGGGTGTACGGCGGCCTGTTCTTCGGTGAGTTCTCCACGGTTGACCAGGGCCTGGACGTAGGAGTGGTCCATGGTGCGCTTGATGAACTGGGCACCGTGGTACTGGTAAATGCGGGAATCCCCGGTGTGCGCCCAATGGCAGTCACCGCGCGGATTGATGAGGAAAGCCGCCATCGTGCTGTGCGGTTCTTCTTCTGCAGAAATGGCTGTCAGCTTGATCACGATGTGGGCTTCCTGCACGATCTGGTTCAGGGTCGCGGAAGCATCATCGGTCGCCGGGTCGTAGCGCTCAAACAGCTGGCGCGCGGTCATCATGACCTGGTCCGATGCCTTGCGCCCACCACTTCGGCCGCCCATACCATCGGCAACGATGGCAAGAATGCAGCCATTGATCCGCGGGTGCTTGATCAGGGCGACCTGGTCCTGCTGGTAGTCGCGGTCACCTTTGTGGATGCCCGTGGAAGCGGTGAGTTTGTAGCCGATGGACATGGTGGATTAATTGCTGAGCAATACTTTATTCGGGGAACGTCGTTGGACGTATTATCGACCTAGCGCTTTTCGATGGAACGCGCATTTAACCACGTACTTTCCCCATCTCCCATTGGAATCCAACCTACATTCCCCCGAGCGGCGGCTGATTGAACTGCGCATGGAGCACGGCGATCTGGATGCACTGATCGATAGTGCCGCTGCCCATGTGCCCGTGGATGAACTCATGATGCGGCGTCTCAAAAAGAAACGCCTGGCATTGCGGGACGAAATCGCCCGTCTCGAGCGGGAGCTGGACCCCAATGAGCCAGCCTGAGGCATGAGTCTGCGCGATGCGGTGGAGCGCGCCTTTGCAGCAGATGGCCCGCTGCGCAATGCGGTGGATGCGTACGTCCCGCGGCCCGGGCAGACCCAAATGGCACTGGAAGTTGCCAGCACGCTGGACGAAGGTGGCGTCCTGGTGGTGGAGGCCGGTACCGGTGTTGGAAAAACATTTGCTTACCTTATTCCAGCATTGCTCAGTGGTGAGCGTGTGCTTTTGTCCACAGCCACCAAGGCTTTGCAGGACCAACTGTTTCAGCGCGATATTCCGCGGCTGATGGCCGTTCTGGGGATCGCGGTGCGCGTGGCACTGCTCAAGGGGCGAGGCAGCTATCTGTGTCTGCATCGCATGGCGCAAGCCAGGGATGCTTTGCCCGCACGCGATATGCGGTCGATCCAGAGTCTGGCCCAGGTCGAGCTGTGGGCGCAAACCACCCGATTCGGAGACCTCGCCGAACTGGTCCATCTGGAGGACGGTTCGCCAGTGATTCCGCTAGTGACTTCTACACGGGACAACTGCCTGGGTGCAAAGTGCCCGCAGGCCCAGGCGTGCCATGTCAACCTTGCGCGCAGGGAGGCCATGGCAGCCGACGTGGTGGTGGTCAATCACCATCTATTCTTTGCTGACTTGAACGTGCGCGAATCGGGTGTGGCGGAATTACTGCCCACGGTGCGGTCCGTGGTGTTCGACGAGGCGCACCAGTTGAGCGAAATTGGCGTCCAGTTCATGGGGCAACAGTTCAGCACCGGCCAATTGGCAAGTTTTTCCACCGAATTGTTCAAGGTGTCGCAACAGCATGCGCGCGGTTTTGCGCCCTGGGACGAATTGGTCCACGAGCTGCAGCGCGCTGGCCAGGCTCTGCATGCTGCAGGCGGTGCGCGCGCGGGTCGGCGCCGATGGCGTGGTGCAGCGCCCGAGGGCATGGAACCGGCAGAGTGGGAGGCCGTGGTGTGCTTGCTGCGTGATGCCCTTGTAGGGGGGCAACAGGCTCTTGCGGTCGTGGCGGAGGTGTCGCCGGAACTGAGTGCGCTGCACGCGCGGGCACAGCATTTGACCCGCAGTCTGGAGCTTTTTTGGGCTCCCGTGGATCCGGGGTATGTCCGATGGATGGACACAGGCAACCAGGTACGTCTGGTGCATTCACCGCTGGATATTGCCGACACCATGCGGGACAGGGTGCTGAATCCGGAATCCCCGACGGGGCGCAAGTCATGGATATTCACGTCGGCAACACTGGGGCATGATGCTTCGCTGGGCTGGTTCCTTCAGAGCTGCGGGTTGGAAGGAGCATGTGTCCTGCAGGTGCCCAGTCCGTTTGACTATCCTTCGCAGGCAGCCCTCTATATCCCGCAGGACATGCCCAAACCCGGTGATGTGGCACACACCCAGGCCGTGGCGCAGCTTGTGGCCGAGGGCGCTCACATGTTAGGAGGGCGAACCATGGTGCTCACCACCACCCTGCGCGCCATGCGGAGCATCGGCGAGGCATTGCGCGACATTTTTGGTCTTGCGGGGGGAATGGATGTGCTGGTGCAGGGTGAGGCATCCAAGCGGGAGTTGGTGGAGCGGTTCTGCCAAGCCGAGCGCGCGGGTGGGGCAGCATGCATCCTGGTGGCGTCGGCATCTTTCTGGGAGGGAATTGATATTCCTGGCGAGGCGTTGCAGCTGTTGGTGATTGACAAGCTGCCCTTTGCGCCGCCTGATGACCCACTGGTACAGGCACGATCAGATCAACTGGAGGCCAGCGGACGCAGCCCCTTCAAGGACCTGCATGTGCCGCAGGCAGCGGTAGCGCTCAAGCAGGGGGCTGGTCGGCTGATCCGCCGTGAGACCGACCGGGGCATTCTCGTGGTGTGTGACGTCCGGCTCAGGCAGATGGGTTATGCCAAGAAACTGCTGGCAGCTTTGCCACCCATGCGCAGGTTGGATAGCAAAGATCAGTGGTTGGAAGCCCTGACGGACCTCACCAGACCTTCCACCATGGATCCGCAGCGGTTTTCGAACCCTTGGTGAGGAATTCGGACTGCGGGTAGTTGGCTTCAAGTACACGTCTGGAGTCATCACGCAATTGCGTCATGCCCAGGGCGTCATATGACTTGTACAGAATAAACAGCGCCTCTTCCATGGCAGGGACATCGCGGTAGTCCGTCACGGTGACCTGCGCGCGGTTGATCGCAGCGAGGTAGGCACCCTTTTTGTAATAGTACCGGGCGACGTAGACTTCATACTGGGCCAGCGAATTCACGATGTAGTTCATCCGCTTGCGCGCGTCTTCGGCATAGCGCGAGTCGGGAAACCGGCCGACCAGCTCCTTGAAGGCTTCGAAGGACTCCTTGGCTGCTTTCTGGTCCCTCTCTGCAAGGTCCTGCCGGGTCACGCTGGAGAACATGCCAAGGTCATCGTTGAAATTGATGATGCCCTTGAGGTACAGCGCGTAGTCCATTGCCGGGCTGGCGGGGTGGAGCTTCATGAATCGGTCCAGCGTTGCAATAGCCTGTGCCGGCTCGGACGACTTGTAGTGGGCGTAGGCTTTGTCGAGCTGTGCCTGTTGCGCCAGCGGCGTGCCTGCAGCCCGGGCTTCGAGCTTTTCCAGCAGCGGAACGGCTTTTTCCCATTGCCCGGAGCCCATTTCATCTTTGGCTTCTGCGTACAGCGTATTGGGGCTCATCCCGGCAGTCTTGTCGATCGGTTCTGTCGAGCAAGCTGTCAATAGGAGGGTAGTGGTCGCCAGTACGCAGGCATAAACGACCGATAATTTGACACGCAACATTGTGGGAAACCCTCTTGAACCAGACCGCCGCGATTATATCGATCACCCCTGCAGACGCAGATGCAGAAGAAGGCGAAGTATCCGTATCTGAAGCCGAGTTGCGTGCCGGGACGGTTTCCGAAGCTTTGCATGGCCAGCGGCTGGACCGCGCGCTCGTCGACATGGCGTCCGAGTTTTCACGCAGTTATCTGCAGCAGTTAATTGAGGCGGGAGCCGTCACGCTGAACGGCAAATCGCTGACCAAGGCATCGCAGCGTGTCAAGGCGGGCGACAACCTGAGTATTGAGTTGCGGCCCACGCCGCAAAGCCAGGCGTTTCGGCCAGAGCCCATTCCCTTGCAGGTTGTGTATGCAGATGCCCACATTCTGGTGATTGATAAGCCCGCGGGGCTGGTGGTGCATCCCGCGCCTGGCAACTGGAGCGGAACGCTTTTAAATGCGTTGCTGTCGTATGACAGTGAAAGCAGCACCATACCCAGGGCTGGAATCGTGCACCGGCTGGACAAGGACACCAGCGGGCTGATGGTGGTGGCGCGCAGCCGCCGGGCCATGGATGCGCTGGTGCAGGCCATTGCCGCCAGGCAGGTCAGCCGCCAGTACCTGGCACTGGGACACAAGCCGTGGTCCGGGCGGTCTGAGGTCACCGTGGATGCACCTGTCGGGCGTGACCCGCGCAACCGGTTACGCATGGCCGTGGTTGACCTGCAAAGCACCGCTGGCAAGACAGCGAAGACGGATTTCGTTCACCTCGGAAGCGCAGGCGGCTTTTGCTTTGTCCGCTGCATTCTGCACACCGGGCGCACCCACCAGATCCGGGTCCACATGGCAAGTCTGGGGCATCCGCTGGTGGCCGACACGGTGTACGGAGGATCGGTGGTTCCATTGATGGGCAGGCAGGCACTGCACGCCTGTCGCCTGGCGTTTATGCACCCCGTGACCGGGGCAGACCTGGTCTTTGAATCACCTCTCCCACCGGATTTCGCGGGACTCGTGGGCAGTCTGGGGCTCAGTTACAATGCTCCAAAGCGGCTTTCAAGCCCCTGAATTACCCCGGCGCGTTGCCATGGGTAGGCACAGCATGCTTCTCATGCCAGATGCCCTCCAAATGCAATCATTTGATTTCTCACCTTCCTGGGTGGTGTTTGCGGAAAAAGTCTCACTATGAATTTGGCGGATGCAAAGCGGATCCTTGAGACCGCATTGATTTGCTCGCAGCAACCATTACCGGTGCGCGATATGCGCACCTTATTCAATGAGTCGCTGGGTGTTGACACGCTCAAGACACTGCTGGAGGACATCAGGAACGACTGGGCAGGGCGGGGCGTCGAGCTGGTCGGTGTGGCGTCAGGATGGCGGTTCCAGAGTCGCCCGGAAATGCGGGAATACCTGGACCGGCTTCATCCGGAAAAACCCCCGCGGTACACGCGGGCGACGCTGGAAACACTGGCCATCATTGCCTATCGCCAGCCCGTGACCCGGGGGGATATGGAAGACATCCGGGGCGTGACCATCAGTTCGCTGTTAATCAAGCAACTGGAGGACCGGGGCTGGGTGGAAGTCATCGGTCACCGGGAGGCGCCCGGGCGTCCGGCATTGTTTGCCACGACGCGCCAGTTTCTGGATGACCTTGGGCTCGAATCCCTGGACCAGTTGCCGTTGCTGGAGTCACCGTCCCAGGCAACAGAAGTATTCGGGTCGTTTGCTGAAGCCATCAGCGAAGGGCCAATATCTGCAGGAGACGAGCCTGCAGGTGATGCAGTGGAGTTGCAGATGGACATGCCCCTTGAAGTCTCTGAGTCAGACGCTACGCTACCCCTAAATGGATCTACAGAATGAACGACAACACGCCACAAGAAAACACGCCTGATGAGGTTGGTGTGCCTGCGGAGATGCCGGCAGTGGAGCTGGCTGTTTCAGAGGGCATTCGGGACGCCAGAGGCCTTGTGGCCGGGCAACCGGGCGATGCCAATCGTTTCGGAGACATCATTTCGGGCCAGTTTGATGCGGACGAAGAGATCCCTGATCTGGCTCCGCCCAAGCGGGTGCTGGCCCCCATGGCCGAGACACCGAAGCTGCACAAGGTGCTTGCACAGGCGGGAATGGGCTCACGGCTCGAAATGGAGCAGTTGATTCTGGAAGGGCGTATTTCCGTCAACAACGAACCGGCGCACATTGGTCAGCGGATCCAGTTCGGAGACAGTATCAAGGTCAATGGCAAGCCCATTCGTGTGCGCATCGATCCACCGCCGGCCCGCGTGATTGCGTACCACAAGCCAGTTGGCGAGGTGGTTACCCATGATGATCCGCAAAACCGGCCAACCGTATTTCGGCGCCTGCCAAAGCTTCAAAACGGCAAATGGCAGTCCGTCGGGCGGCTGGATTTGAATACCGAGGGTTTACTGTTGTTCACCAGTTCTGGAGAGCTTGCGAACAACCTGATGCATCCCCGTTTTGGCCTGGAGCGCGAATACGCGGTGCGGGTTCTCGGGGCGTTGAACAAAGAGGAGAAGCAGACATTATTGGACGGCGTGACTCTGGACGATGGCGTTGCCCAGTTTGGCTCCATCGAAGAGGGTGGTGGCGAAGGATCCAACTGCTGGTATCGCGTGACGATCTCCGAAGGGCGGAACCGTGAGGTTCGACGCATGTTTGAAGCGGTGGGACATGCGGTTAGCCGTCTGATCCGCATACGGTACGGTGCCATGTTGTTGCCTCGGGGTCTGAAGCGCGGAGCCTGGATGGAGCTCGACGATGCCGATATCCGCTCCCTGGTGCAGGCTGCAGGAGGTAAAAGGCCGCCTGCAGCTGCTGGGGAGGCCGGTCTGCAAGACCAGCGGCTGCGTGAGAACAGGCGCGGTGGCCGCACCGGTGGACCTCGCGGCAATGGCGGCCAACGCCCCGCCGGCCCATCGAACGATAGAGGTCAGGCGCCACAGGGGCGCTCCCGCACCAAGCCGGGCAACCGCGGTGGTGCTGAACGGAGTGTCGACCGGCAGGCAGGAGGCGCCCAGCCAGACCCCATGAAGACCGCTTTTGGCTATATCGGTGCGGACAGCTTTACGCGCCAGCGCCAGGATGCCGGTCAAAGGAACCGCAGCGGTGGTGGGGGAACGCGACGCAATGGGCGCAGCCGATAGACAGAATGCTAAAATTAGCGGCTTTGTCCAATGAGGGGCAAAAACATTTCTTCTTAAGTTCAGGAACTATCCAGCATGACAATCGAACGCACTCTTTCCATCATCAAACCAGATGCCGTCGCCAAAAACGTGATCGGTCAGATCTACGCCCGTTTTGAAGCTGCTGGTCTCAAAGTTGTGGCTGCACGCATGGCGCATCTGTCCCGTGGCGAAGCTGAAGCGTTCTACGCTGTGCACAAAGCACGTCCTTTCTTCAAGGACCTGGTGGACTTCATGATTTCCGGTCCCGTCATGATCCAGGCGCTGGAAGGTGAAAACGCCATTCTGAAGAACCGTGACCTGATGGGTGCGACTGACCCCAAGAAAGCTGCTCCCGGAACGATCCGTGCCGATTTCGCTGACAGCATTGACGCCAACGCGGTGCACGGATCTGATGCTGCTGAAACGGCTGCGGTTGAAGTGGCATTCTTCTTCCCGGGCATGAACGTTTACTCGCGTTAATCATGCAATGACGGCCAATCTGCTCGATTACGACCTCGAGGGTTTGGCCTCTTTCTGCGAGCGGCTGGGGGAAAAGCGTTTTCGCGCAACCCAGCTGTTTCGCTGGATCCATCAAAAAGGGGCGGCCCAGTTTGATGACATGAGTGATCTCGCCAAGTCCTTGCGCGAGAAGCTCAAGACCTCAGCCCGAATCCAGGCGCCCCAGGTCATCTCCCAACATATTTCCTCCGATGGCACCATTAAGTGGTTGTTTGATGTCGGCGGTGGCAATGCCGTTGAGACGGTTTTTATTCCTGAAGATGACCGCGGAACATTGTGCGTGTCGTCCCAGGCTGGCTGTGCTGTAGGTTGCCGGTTCTGCTCCACCGGTCACCAGGGATTTAGCCGCAATCTGACGGTCGCTGAAATTGTGGGCCAGTTGTGGTTTGCAGAGCATTTTTTGCGTGGACACCTACACTCCTCCGAGCGCGTCATTTCGAATGTGGTCATGATGGGCATGGGGGAGCCGTTGCAGAACTATGCGGCGCTGGTAACTTCCCTGCGGGTCATGTTGGACGACCACGGCTACGGTTTGTCGCGCAGGCGCGTTACCGTCTCGACCTCCGGGGTGGTGCCCATGATCGATCGACTTGGGCAGGACTGCCCGGTAGCCTTGGCGGTGTCCCTGCACGCACCCAATGACGCGCTTCGCGACAACCTGGTTCCGCTGAACCGGAAATACCCGATTGCAGAACTGCTGGATGCTTGTCAACGCTATCTCGCATTCGCACCCAGGGATTTCATCACCTTCGAATACTGCATGCTGGATGGCGTGAACGACACGCCGGAACATGCCAGGGAGTTGGTGCAGTTGGTACAGAGGGGTTCGGGGGCAGGGTGGTGCAAATTCAACCTGATTCCCTTCAATCCTTTCCCAGCGTCTGGTCTAATCCGATCACCCCAAAAAACGGTTCTGGCTTTTGCCAGGATACTGAGCGATGCAGGGATCATCACCACCATACGAAAGACGCGTGGTGACGATATTGATGCGGCTTGTGGCCAACTCGCTGGCGACGTGCAGGATCGAACTGCTGTGCAGCAGCGTATGGACCGCCAGAGGGTGATCATGATGCGAAGTGTGGGGGCTGCGCCTTCGGGCGAAAAGGAAACTGTCAATGATTGATGTTCGTCGGTGGTCGGTTGCTGTTGCGTCCGGGTTTGTCTGGCTTGCCTGTGCGGTGGCCTTTGGCAGCATCGTGACGGGGTGTGCGTCGAGTGCACCGGCCGCATCTGCGTCGTCGGACTCTTTTACGGATTCTGATGAGCCAGAAATCCGCAAACGTGCCACCAATCGGTTGAGGCTAGCCGTCCTTTATTTCACGGATGGAAAGTTCACCGTTGCGCTCGATGAAGTCAAGCAGGCTATCGCTGCAGATCCTTCCTGGTTTGAGGCCTACAACATGCGGGGTCTTATCTACAGGCGGCTGGGTGACAACGCCATGGCGGAATCGAGTTTCCAGAAGGCACTTGCCCTGAATCCTGTTTCTGCCGACGTTAAACACAATTACGCAGTATTTCTCTGCGATCAGCGCCGCAGTACAGAGGCGCTCAAGTTGTTTGCTTCCGCGCTGGACACGGTCGGGTACGGACGACGCGCCAACACCTGGGCTGCACAAGGTGCCTGCCAAGTCAGTATGGGTCAGGCTAGCGAAGCGGAAACCAGCTTTCTTCGCTCGTATGAGTTGGATGCTGCCAATCCGGTCACTGGCTACAACCTCGCATTGCTGCTTTTTCAGCGAGAGGATTTTGTGCGGTCGCAGTTTTATATACGCCGTCTGAACAATGGTGAGTTGGCCAATGCGGAGTCGCTTTGGCTTGGCATCAAAGTGGAGCGACGCTTGGGTAACAGGGACGCTGTTGCGCAATTGGCTGGACAACTGAAGAAACGCTTCCCGCAGTCTGTGGAAGCATCGGCTTTTGACAGGGGAGCATTCAATGAGTGATGCGGATGTGGGCTCATCGCATGCAGATGGTGAGACACCAGCAACCAGTCTTTCACCGACGGCAGGTGCGATGTTGCGCGCCGCACGCGAAGCATCCGGTTTGCATGTGGCTGCCTTGGCAGTGGCCATGAAGGTTCCTGTCAAGAAGCTCGAAGCCCTTGAGGCAGATAGATATGACCAGATGCCGGATGCGGTTTTCGTCAGGGCATTGGCGTCGGGGGTATGCCGGGCACTGAAAATTGATGCGGCGCCGATTCTCGAAAAACTTCCCCGCTCGGCCATACCCCGTCTGGACAATGAGGATCGAGGCATCAATACCCCGTTCACGGTGCCTGGACAGGGTCGCGGGCTTGCATTGACGGATGTTTTCGGCAAACCGTCTGTCATTGCTGTCGTCGTCCTGGTGTTAGCAGCCAGTGCGGTGGTATTGTTTCCGGATTCTGTTTTGGTGGTGCGTAGCGATTCTGAGGATCGCGTGGCGACTGCGGTTGAGCCCCCGATTGCAGTGGTTGCGCCATTGTCGAGCCAGCCAGCCAGCGCTGCCATGCTTCCGGTTGTGGAGGCTCTGCCTGTGCAACCAACTGCCAGCGCTCCAGCCGTAGTGGCTTCCGCAGCGAGTCAACCCATTGTTGTGTCCAAACCTGAGCCCATGGTCAGCGCGCCTGACTTGCCGGGTGCGGCGAGTGGGCTGGTTGCGTTCAAGGCCCGCGGCACGTCCTGGGTTGAAGTGACAGACTCCAAAGGGGTCGTCCAATTGAGGAAAACCTTGCAGGCGGGCGAGAAAGTGTTTGCACCGGGGATGCCCCCGTTTGCGGTGGTAGTTGGGCGTGCAGATGTTACTGATGTGGAGGTGCGCGGAAAACCCTTCCCACTGGATACCATTGCCAAAGAGAACGTTGCGCGGTTCGAGGTGAAATGATGGATACAGCTGCTCCCATTGCACTGGCCCGTCCAGTGCAGAGAACGTCTCTGCAGTCCTCCGTGGTGTGGGGTTCGCGTGTGGTTACCGTTGGCGGTGGAGCACCTGTTCGCGTTCAGTCGATGACGAATACGGACACGGCAGACGCAATCGGAACCGCCATCCAGGTCAAAGAGCTGGCGCTGGCCGGATCAGAGATGGTCCGCATTACTGTCAACACGCCGGAGGCTGCGCAGGCAGTTCCGTATGTACGGGAACAGCTGGACAGGATGGGCGTGGATGTGCCGCTCATTGGTGACTTTCATTACAACGGCCACCGTCTGCTTGCAGACTTTCCTGATTGTGCCAAGGCACTCTCCAAGTACCGGATCAATCCGGGCAATGTGGGCAAAGGGGATAAGAAAGATCGGCAATTCGGACAGATGATCGAAGTGGCGATGCAATGGAACAAGCCGGTTCGGATTGGTGTGAACTGGGGGAGTCTCGACCAGGAACTTCTGGCTGCGATGATGGATGAAAACAGCAAACGGGCCGTTCCCTGGGATGCCAAGCCCGTGATGTACGAGGCGCTGATTACATCAGCTATCTCCTCTGCACAACTTGCGCAAGAGTTGGGCATGCCGCCAGAGCAGATCATGCTGTCTTGCAAGGTCAGCGGTGTTCAGGACCTCATTGCGGTTTACCGGGAGTTGGCCCGGCGTTGTACCTACCCCCTGCATCTGGGCCTCACCGAGGCCGGTATGGGTACCAAGGGAACGGTGGCGTCCAGCGCTGCATTGGCTGTGCTGCTGCAGGAAGGTATTGGTGACACGATTCGTGTATCGCTGACACCTGCGCCAGGGGAGGCGCGGACCCAGGAGGTTGTGATTGCATCGGAAATCCTCCAGGCGCTTGGACTGCGGACTTTTGTGCCCAGTGTCACCGCATGCCCGGGATGTGGACGAACCACTAGTACCACGTTCCAGGAACTGACCAAACAGATTGATGATTTTCTGCGTGCACAAATGCCGGTGTGGCGCAATCGCTACCCCGGTGTGGAGAACCTCAAGGTCGCTGTCATGGGCTGCATTGTCAATGGGCCTGGAGAGAGCAAGCACGCAGACATCGGCATCAGCTTGCCGGGTACTGGCGAGGCCCCCGCCGCGCCGGTTTTCATCGATGGAGAGAAGCGCATGACGCTTCGTGGCGAAACCATTGCCGTAGATTTTCAAGCCGTAGTGGAAAACTACATTCAGCAGCGCTTCGGTCAGGGCGCTGTATCAATTCCAGGATAGAACATTGCATGGTTGAGAACACTGCAGCGCGCAGAGTGGAGAAGCTTTCCGCGGTTAAGGGCATGAACGACATATTGCCACCGGAGTCAGCCCGGTGGGAGGCGTTTGAGGCGCAGGTGCGTGTCCTCATGCGTCGGTTCGGTTACGAAAATATTCGCACGCCTATTGTTGAGCCTACGGCCTTATTCGTGCGCGGATTGGGGGAAGTGACGGACATTGTCGAGAAGGAAATGTATTCCTTCGAAGACCGCCTCAACGGAGAGGCACTGACCCTGCGCCCGGAAAGCACTGCCAGCGTGGTGCGCGCTGTTGTTGAGCATTCGTTGCTGTACAACGGGGGAAAGCGGCTGTATTACATGGGTCCCATGTTCCGCCACGAACGTCCGCAGCGGGGGCGCTATCGGCAGTTTCACCAGATCGGTGCCGAGGCACTCGGCTTTTCTGGCGGAGAAGTAGACGCAGAACTCATTCTGATGGCTTGTGCTCTGTGGAAAGAAATCGGATTGACCGATGTCGCGCTGCAGCTCAACAGTCTGGGCCAGCCCAGCGAACGCCTTCAGCACCGATCCGCGTTGATTGCCCATTTTGAGCGCAACATGGACGTGCTGGATGAAGAAGCGAAGCGCCGGTTGCACCTGAATCCGTTGCGCTTGCTGGACAGCAAAAATCCGGCCATGCAGGGCGCGATTGAGGCGGCGCCCAAACTGCTGGATTTTTTGGGCGAGGCTTCTCGTGCGCACCTGGATACAGTGACGTCCATCCTGAGTGCCAACGGAGTTGCTTTCAGCATCAATCCCCGCCTAGTGCGCGGAATGGACTATTACAACCTGACGGTGTTTGAGTTTGTCACGACCAAGTTGGGTTCACAGGGCACGATTTGTGCCGGCGGTCGCTACGACTACCTGATGGAGCAGATCGGTGGCAAGCCTGCGCCTGCCGTTGGGTGGGCCATGGGTGTTGAGCGTGTTCTTGAACTGTTGAAAGAGCAGGGCTTGGACACTGTCGATACTCCTTTGGATGCCTATGCCGTGATTCCGGAAGTATCGGCACTGCCTCGTGCGATGGCCTGTATCCAGCAGCTGCGTGATGCAGGTGTATGTGTAACGATGCACACCAGCACGCCTGATGGGATGGCCAGCATGAAATCCCAGTTCAAGAAGGCGGATGCCTCTGGCGCGCGCTATGCCCTGGTTTTTGGCCCGGAAGAACTGGCCCAGGGAGGTGTAACTGTCAAGACATTGCGGGAAACCGGAATCCCACAAGTCATTCAGCCGCTGGACCATCCAGCGCAATGGGCCAAGAGCCTACAATCCAACGCTTAACTCAATAGTCCCATGGCGAATAATCTAGACCTCGAAGAACAAGAACAACTTGACCAGCTAAAGCACTTCTGGAAGCAGTACGGCAATGCCATAACATTGAGTCTGTTCTTGGTGTTGGGCGCATATATCGCTTGGAATGGTTACCAGTACTGGCAGCGCAGCCAGGCAGCGCAGGCAGCAGCCATGTTCGATGAGATTGAAAAGGTGGCCCGCGGATCCGATCCAGCCAAATTGGATCGGGCGTTTGGCGAGATGAAGGACCGCTTCGGATCCACAACCTACGCTCAGCAGGCAGCCCTGCTCGTTGCAAAGTCCCAGTACGAGATTGGCCAAATTGACAGTGCAAAAGCTGCGCTGGGGTGGGTCTCGGAAAAGGGTGGCGACAAGGGCTATGTCTCTATTGCCAGGCTCCGTCTGGCAGCCATTTTGCTGGACGCCAAGGCTTACGACGAGGCACTCAAGGTACTGGATGCAGACCTGAATGAAGGGTTTTCAGCGTTGCGGGCCGATCGACGCGGCGATATTTACGCTGCGCAGGGCAAGAAAACAGAGGCGAAAGAGCAATACCAGATGGCTTACAAAGCACTCGAGGAACGGAGTGACTACCGCCGTTTGGTGGAGGTCAAGCTCAATGCCCTGGGTGCCCAGGCCGGGGACGCTGCCAAGTGAGCGGTATGGCAACTCTTGTCCGTATAGCAGGTCGGTTGGGGGCCGGACTGGTGTTGGCCTCTGTTCTGGCGGGTTGTGCTGGCGCCGAAAAAGCCAAGCCCACTGAACTCGGTCCCAACACGGCCCTGATCGGCGTGCGCCAGGTCTGGTCTGCATCGGTGGGGTCTTCTGTGGCTTTTCCGCTGGACGTTCGTGCGGTAGGTGACCAGGTGCTGGTTGCCAGTTCCTCTGGAACGCTGGTCGCTATGGATTCGAAGACCGGTGTCGACATTTGGCGTGCACAGCTCGAGACGCCGCTCGCAGCGGGCGTGGGTTCGGATGGGCGTTTTGTTGCTGTCGTTTCCCGTGAGAACGAGCTGATCGTCGTCAATGGAGGCAAAGAGCTGTGGCGCCAGCGTCTGCAAGCGGTCACATTGACGACTCCGCTGGTGGCAGGGGCGCGTGTTTTTACGCTGTCGGGTGATCGCACCGTTGCGGCATTTGATGCCGCCAATGGGCGCAAGCTCTGGCAGCAGGCGCGTGCTGGCGAGCCGTTGGTGCTCGGACAAGCTGGCCTCTTGTACGCAGTTGGCGATACCCTGGTTGTTGGACAAGGGGGGCGGCTGGTGGGCATGAATCCGCTGAATGGCAGCGTGCGTTGGGAGGTTCCTGTTGCCAACAGCCGAGGTACCAATGAAGTGGAGCGTCTGGTTGATCTGGTTGCTGGTGTCAGCCGGGTTGGGGATGTGTCGTGTGTACGCGCGTTCCAATCCACGGTGGCGTGTGTCAATACGTCGCGAGCCACGGTTCTCTGGAGTAAACCTGCCAATGGCAGTTCCGGCCTGCACGGTGATGACAGTCTGCTGGTTGGCGCCGAGAGCGATGGCAAAGTCATTGCGTGGAAGCGCTCTGATGGCGAGCGGTCCTGGGTATCGGAGCGACTTCGCTTCCGTGGCTTGGCGACACCACTGTTGCTCGGGCGTTCCATCGTAGTGGGCGACGAAACCGGTTTGCTGCACTTTCTTTCCCGGGAGGATGGATCTCCTTTGAATCGCTTGCCTACGGATGGCTCCGCGATCATCGGAGAGCCGGCTCTTGCTGGGCAAACACTGATCGTGGTGACGCGTCGTGGTGGCGTGTTCGGGTTCAGACCCGACTAACTCGCGGACGTAAAAACCATGAAACCTGTAATCGCACTGGTCGGCCGGCCCAATGTTGGCAAGTCCACCCTTTTCAATCGTCTGACCAAGACCCGTGACGCCATCGTCGCGGACTATGCGGGTCTGACACGTGACCGGCACTACGGACACGGCAAGCAGGGGAAATACGAATATATCGTTATTGACACCGGCGGCTTTGAGCCTGATGCCACCAGCGGTATCTACAAGGAAATGGCCAAGCAGACACGCCAGGCGGTGGCTGAGGCCGATGTGGTTGTATTCGTGGTGGATGCCCGTGCAGGTGTGTCGGCGCAGGACCATGAGATAGCCAACTACCTTCGTCGGTTGGGCAAGCCTTGTGTACTGGTGGCCAACAAGGCTGAAGGTATGACCCAAGGCGTGCAACTGGGCGAATTCTTTGAGCTTGGCCTTGGCGAAGTGTTTCCGGTCTCTGCCGCGCATGGACAGGGTATTCGCTCGTTGGTGGAGGTCTCGCTCGATCCGCTAAATCTGCCCGACGTTGACGATGAAGGCGCAGAGCAGGACCCAACCGTCATCAAACTCGCCGTGGCAGGCCGTCCCAATGTAGGTAAGTCCACCCTGATCAACACCTGGCTGGGTGAAGAGCGGCTGGTCGCCTTTGACATGCCAGGGACTACACGGGATGCCATTTCGGTTCCGTTTGAACGCAATGGTCAGAAGTTTGAATTGGTGGATACCGCTGGATTGCGCCGCAAGGGCAAAGTGTTCGAAGCGATTGAGAAGTTTTCGGTCGTCAAGACACTGCAGGCTATCGAGTCTGCCAGTGTTGTTCTGCTTCTGATCGATGCTACACAGGGTGTGACAGACCAGGATGCGCATATCGCTGGGTACATCCTGGAGTCCGGCCGTGCGGTGGTGATTGCCGTCAACAAATGGGATGCAGTGGACGAATACCAGCGCGAACTGGTCAAGCGGTCGATGGAAACCCGCATGGGATTCCTGAAGTTTGCAGCCATTCACTGGATTTCTGCCCAGAAGCGACAAGGCTTGGGCCCTGTGTGGGACTCGATTGCGCAAGCCCATCGTGCGGCGAACTGCAAGATGCCGACGCCCGTGCTGACCCGCTTGCTACTTGAAGCGGTCCAGTTCCAGACGCCCAAGAAAACCGGCATGTACCGCCCCAAGCTGCGCTACGCACACCAGGGGGGAATGAATCCTCCCATCATCGTGGTGCATGGTAACTCGCTGGAACATGTCACCGAAGCCTACAAACGATTTCTGGAAGGACGTTTCCGCAAGGAATTCGATCTGGTGGGTACGCCCTTGCGTATCGAAATGAAGACCTCACAAAACCCCTATTCGGACAAGGACGACGACTGACTGCAGGTGGGTGTGGTATCGTCTCTTCTTCTTAAATTCCTGAACACGGAGAATATCGTGAACAACAAAGGGCAGCTCTTGCAAGACCCATTCCTCAACGCGTTGCGGAAGGAACATGTACCGGTTTCCATTTATCTGGTCAACGGCATCAAACTTCAAGGCCAGATCGAATCATTTGATCAGTACGTCGTGTTGTTGCGCAATACCGTGACCCAGATGGTCTACAAACATGCCATTTCCACCATCGTCCCCGGACGTGCGGTGAGTTTCGCTGTGAACGGTGCTGAAGACGCTCCTGCGGCTTGAGTAATGGCCGCAATTGCGGCAGCATTTCTGAAAACCTGGTTTTCATTTCCCTGATTTGACTGCAATACCCAAACTCCCTGATGCCCCGACGATTCTGGTGGGCGTCGATTTTGGCTTGCCCAATTTCGACGGTGAATTGGAGGAATTGGGGTTGCTGGCCCAGACTGCAGGCATGACTCCGGTTGCCCGGATCACCTGCAAGCGCCGTGCGCCGGATGCCGCATTGTTTGTCGGGTCTGGCAAGGCCGATGAGATCAAGTTGCTGGCACAGCAGACCGGTGCCACGGAAATCCTGTTCGACCAGGCGCTGAGCCCGGGGCAGCAGCGCAATCTGGAACGGCATCTCGAACTGCCGGTCAACGACCGTACTTTCCTGATTCTGGAGATATTCGCCCAGCGTGCCCGAAGCCACGAAGGCAAACTGCAGGTCGAACTTGCACGCCTGCAGTACCTGAGTACGCGTCTGGTGCGGCGATGGTCTCACCTGGAGCGTCAGACGGGGGGCGCCGGGGTCCGTGGCGGCCCGGGTGAGAAGCAGATCGAATTGGATCGCCGGATGATCAGCGAGACGATCAAGCGGACCAAGGAACGCCTGGCCAAGGTCAAGCGCCAGCGGCAAACCCAGCGGCGGCAGCGCGAGCGGCGGGATGCTTTCAACATCTCCCTGATAGGGTACACCAACGCGGGCAAATCCACGCTGTTCAACGCCCTGGTCAAAGCCCGAGCCTACGCGGCCGACCAGCTGTTTGCCACGCTGGATACCACTACGCGCCAGCTTTATCTGGGTGAGGCAGGGCGATCGGTATCACTGTCGGATACAGTGGGTTTTATCCGTGATCTGCCCCATGGTCTGGTGGATGCGTTCCAGGCGACCTTGCAGGAGGCCATCGACGCCGATCTGCTGTTGCATGTGGTGGATGCATCCAATCCGGAGTTTGTGGAGCAGATTGCCCAGGTGCAGAGCGTGTTGAAGGAAATCGGTGCCGCGGATATTCCACAGTTGCTGGTATTCAACAAACTCGACGCCTTGGAGCCGGAGCGTCGGCCCGTGAGAATGTCCGATGAGTTTGAGATTGATGGTATCCAGACGCCCCGGGTATTTGTCAGCGCCCGCACCGCGGAAGGTTTGCCGCTGTTGCGTCAGCGGCTCTCTTCCATCGTGAGCGCAAGTGGTGAACCAGCAGCTGATCCGGTCGATTCCCCTGAAAACAATGGGGCCGGCCAGTGATTGGGCACAATCAGTGCATTGAGGATCGAGATAAAGATATGAAATTACCCATGTACGCAGTCAAGCAACCGTCCTGGTTGCAGCGACTGCTTGGCGTTTTTAACCTGAATGACTCGCGTTGGGGCCGTGGTGACGACAAACCGTCCGACGCCCCGAAGCAGGATGGTGCGGCGGACGACAACGAGCAGCCCGTGAGGCCACCTCCAGAAAATGCGCCACAAGGCGGGCGCAAAGGCGCCAATGCCGGTCCACCGGACCTGGATGAGTTGTGGCGTGATTTCAACCGCAAGCTGGGCGGGCTGTTTGGTGGCTCACAGCCACCGCGAGGCAATGCTGGCGGTGGTGGTAACTCTGGCGGCTTTCAGCCCGACATGAAGAGTGCGGGCTTGGGTGCAGGGTTGATCCTGGCGGTGGTTGCATTGATCTGGCTGGGGACCGGCTTCTTCATTGTTCAGGAAGGACAGCAAGCTGTCATTACCCAGTTCGGCAAGTACAAGTCCACGGTCAATGCCGGTTTCAACTGGAGATTGCCGTACCCGATCCAGCGGCATGAGCTGGTTTTCGTCACGCAGATTCGTTCTGTGGACGTAGGTCGCGACACGGTGCTGAAAGCCACGGGACTGAAAGAGTCGGCAATGTTGACCGAAGACGAAAACATTCTCGATATCAAGTTCGCGGTGCAATACCGTTTGAGCGATGCGCGGGCTTTCCTGTTTGAAAGCAAGAACCCGTCGGATGCGGTGGTCCAGGCCGCCGAGACTGCGGTACGCGAAGTGCTGGGCAAGATGAAGATGGATGCAGCACTGTCCGAAGAGCGTGACCAGATTGCGCCCCGCGTGCGTGCGCTGATGCAGGGCATCCTCGACCGCTACAAAGTGGGTGTGGAAGTCGTGGCCATCAATCTGCAGCAGGGCGGTGTGCGTCCTCCTGAGCAGGTTCAGGCGTCATTTGACGATGTACTCAAGGCCGGACAAGAGCGCGAACGCGCCAAAAATGAGGCACAAGCCTATGCGAACGACGTGATCCCCCGGGCTGTGGGTTCTGCATCCCGCCTGAAGGAAGAAGCCGATGCCTACAAGGCGCGGGTGATCGCGCAGGCACAAGGCGATGCGCAACGTTTCCGCTCCGTGTATACGGAATACCAGAAGGCGCCTCAGGTCACCCGCGACCGCATGTACCTCGACACCATGCAACAGATCTACGGCAACGTGACCAAAGTGCTGGTGGAATCCAAGCAGGGGTCCAGCCTGCTGTACCTTCCGCTGGACAAGATTCTGCAGATGAATGGCAGTAACGGCGCCTCCGCGGAAGCGGCAGCACTTCCGGCCACCAGCACGCCAGCGCCTGCTGCGCCAGTGACCAGTACTTTGAACAGTGATGCGCGTAGCCGTGATGCGGCCCGCACGCGTGAACGTGATTCACGCTAGGAGTAACGAATGAACAGAATTGGATTGATTGTTTCGTCCTTGCTGGTGCTGATTGCACTGGCGAGTTCGACCCTGTTTGTAGTGGACCAACGGCAGTTTGGCGTGGTGTACGCCTTGGGCCAGATCAAGGACGTCATCACCGAGCCGGGTCTGAATTTCAAATTGCCCCCGCCATTCCAGAACGTCTCCTACATTGACAAGCGTCTGCTGACGCTCGACAGCACCGATGCGGAGCCCATGCTCACGGCAGAAAAGCAGCGCGTGGTTATCGACTGGTACGTGCGCTGGCGCATTACCGAGCCGACCGAGTACATCCGCAATGTGGGTCTCAATGAGAGCGCGGGTGCCCAGCAGCTCAACCGCGTGGTGCGCAATGCATTCCAGGAAGAAATCAACAAGCGCACGGTAAAAGAACTGCTGTCCCTCAAGCGCGAAGCCCTGATGGCTGACGTCAAGGCCGAAGTGCTGGACAAGGTCCGTGGTGCCAAGCCCTGGGGTGTCGATGTGGTGGATGTACGCATCACCCGCGTGGACTATGTCGAAGCTATTACCGAATCGGTCTACCGCCGCATGGAAGCCGAACGCAAGCGCGTCGCCAATGAATTGCGCTCTACCGGTGGCGCCGAGGGTGAGAAGATTCGCGCCGATGCCGATCGCCAGCGCGAGGTGACGATTGCCAATGCCTACCGCGATGCCCAGAAGATCAAGGGCGAGGGTGATGCCGAGGCCGCCCGTATTTATGGCGAGGCCTTTGGACGTGACCCGCAGTTTGCGCAGTTCTATCGCAGCCTGGAGGCGTACAAGGCCAGCTTTGCCAACAAGAGCGATGTGATGGTGCTGGATCCGGCGTCTTCCGAGTTCTTCAAGGTATTCCGCAACGGTGGTTCTGCCGCTGGCGCTGCAAAGAAGTAAGACTTGGATAGCGGTACCCTCTGGCTGGCACTGGCCCTCGTATTCATTTTCGAGGGCCTGTTTCCTTTTGCGGCCCCTGGTGCCTGGCGCCGCATGTTCACCCAGCTGCTGCAACTGTCGGATGGACAGATCCGTTTTTTCGCAGTGATCAGCATTTCGCTCGGTCTGACGCTGATTTGGTGGCTGGTCCCGTAAATTCCCGGGTCCAAGCCCGGTAAAATCACGGTTTTAACAGCTCCCCCTAATTCCATGTCTGCCTGGGTCCTGCCGGATCACATTGCCGATGTGCTGCCCTTTGAGGCCCGCCACATCGAAGAAATACGTAGAGACCTTCTGGACATGGCACGTTGCTATGGCTACGAGCTGGTCATGCCCCCGCTGCTGGAACACCTGGAGTCGCTGCTCTCGGGTACCGGTGAAGCGCTGGACCTGCAAACCTTCAAACTTGTCGACCAGCTGTCCGGTCGCATGATGGGTTTGCGGGCCGACAGCACGCCCCAGGTTGCCCGTATTGATGCGCACCTGCTGAACCGCTCTGGTGTCACCCGTCTGTGCTACTGCGGGCCGGTGTTGCACACCCGTCCGGGTGCGCCGCACGCGACCCGCGAGCCTTTGCAGTTCGGTGCAGAAATCTATGGCCACAAGGGCCTGGAAGCCGATCTTGAAATCCTCACTCTCGCACTGGATGCGCTGCAAGCGGCGCAGGTCAATGCGGTGAGTGTGGACATGGCCGATGCGCGCATCGTGCATGCCCTGGTCGCGCAAACCCAGTTGGGTTCCGACAAGCAGGCCTTGCTGCATGCCGCACTGGCAGCCAAGGACGCAAGCGAAATCCAGTCCCTGACCCGCGGTTGCCCCGCTGCGCCTGCGCAGGGGCTGTGCGATCTGGTGCAGTTGTATGGCGGCACGGCGGTTCTGGACGAAGCCCGGAAGGTTTTGCCCGATATCGCCGGAATCCGTGAAGCGCTGGACCATTTGAAGTGGCTCGCCAGCCATGTGGAGGGAGCGAAAGTGACCTTCGACCTGTCAGACCTGCGTGGCTACGCGTACTACAGCGGTGCGCAGTTTTCCCTGTATGCGCCGGGTGCCAGTGACGCAGTTGCGCGTGGCGGCCGTTATGACGAAGTCGGCTCTATTTTTGGCCGCAAGCGTCCCGCGGTGGGCTTCAGCCTGGACATCAAGGCCCTGTCGGCCGTGGCAGCGCCCAGACCCTTGCGTGCAGCGATTCGTGCGCCGTGGGGTGAGGCTGCCGATTTGCGTGCCGCCATCGCCGCATTGCGCAAGCTGGGAGAAACCGTGGTGTGCGTGCTCCCGGGGCACGAGAGCGAAGTTGATGAGTTCCAGTGTGACCGTGAGCTGATTCAGGCTGCCGGTCAGTGGGTCGTGAAATCTATTTAAGCAGAGTGAAATGAATACAACCAAAGGTCGGAATGTAGTGGTCGTGGGCACCCAGTGGGGCGACGAAGGCAAGGGCAAGCTGGTCGACTGGCTCACCGAAAGCGCGCAGGGCGTGGTGCGCTTCCAGGGTGGTCACAACGCAGGGCACACCCTGGTGATCAATGGTGTCAAGACGGCCTTGCACCTGATCCCCAGCGGCATCATGCGCCCCGGCGTCAAGTGCTACATCGGCAACGGCGTGGTGCTGTCGGCTGCCAAGCTGTTCGAGGAAATTGAAGGCCTGGAAAAAGTGGGTGTGGAGTTGCGTTCGCGCTTGCGCATCAGCGAGGCCTGCCCGCTGATCCTGCCGTTCCACGCGGCACTGGATGTGGCGCGCGAAGCCTTTCGCGAAAAGGGTGGCACCGCCAAGATCGGCACCACCGGTCGCGGCATTGGCCCGGCTTACGAAGACAAGATCGCCCGCCGTGCCCTGCGCGTGCAGGACCTGAAATACCCGGAACGTTTTGCCGCCAAGCTGCGCGAACTGCTGGACCTGCACAACCATGTGCTGACCAGCTACCTGGGCTCTGCCGCGTTTGACTTTGGTCCGACGCTCAAACCCTATATGGCTGATGGCAAGGTGCTGTTTGAGCCGGTGTACGCCGAAGCGATGAAGCATGCCGAGTTGCTCAAGCCCATGATGGCAGACGTGTCCCGCGAGTTGAATGAAGCGAATAGCCATGGTGCCAATTTGCTGTTTGAAGGCGCGCAAGGTACTTTGCTCGACGTGGACCATGGCACCTACCCCTATGTGACGTCCAGCAACTGCGTGGCGGGCAATGCGGCCGCTGGTTCCGGCGTGGGTCCGGGCATGCTGCACTACATCCTGGGCATCACCAAGGCCTATTGCACCCGCGTGGGTGGTGGCCCGTTCCCCACCGAACTGGAGTGGGAAAAAGAAGGTACTCCCGGCTACCACATGAGTACCGTGGGCGCCGAAAAAGGCGTAACTACCGGCCGCTCGCGCCGCTGTGGCTGGTTCGATGCGGCGCTGCTCAAGCGCTCGGCCCAGGTCAATGGCCTGTCCGGTCTGTGCCTTACCAAACTGGATGTGCTGGACGGGCTCAAGGAGCTGAAGCTGTGCACAGGTTACGAGATGGATGGCGAAACCATCGACATTCTGCCCATGGGTGCGGACGACATCGAGCGTTGCAAGCCTATTTACGAAGTCATGGAAGGCTGGAGCGACAGCACGGTGGGTGTTACCCAGTACGACAAGCTTCCTGTAGCTGCCCGCTTGTACCTGCAACGCATTGAGCAAGTGACGGGTGTACCGATCCACATGGTGTCCACCAGCCCGGACCGCGACCACACCATCATGATGCGCCACCCGTACCTGGCCGACTGATTTAAGCGAAATAGGCCTCTAGCCCCCGTAACCATTGCGCAAGCAGCTACAAATTTAGGAGCATCCTGATGTTGACTGAAGACGGCAAGCACCTCTATGTGAGCTATGACGAGTACCACAACCTGATCGAAAAACTGGCGATCAAGGTGTTTCAGTCGGGTTGGGAGTTCGACACCATTCTGTGTCTGGCGCGGGGCGGCATGCGCCCCGGGGACATTCTGTCCCGCGTGTTTGACAAGCCTCTGGCCATCATGTCGACCAGCTCGTACCGCGCTGAAGCCGGCACGCAGCAGGGCAATCTGGATATCGCCCGCTTCATCACCACGCCCAAGGGCGAAATCGCAGGCCGCGTTCTGCTGGTCGACGATCTGGCGGATTCGGGCCATACGCTCAATGCGGTGATTCACCAGCTCAAGAACAACTACAAGCCCATTACCGAGCTGCGTAGCGCAGTGATCTGGACCAAGGCGCTATCCACCTTCACGCCCGATTACTCGGTGGAGTTTCTGCCAACCAATCCATGGATTCACCAGCCGTTCGAGAGCTACGACGCCATGCGTCCCCAGCAGCTGATTGAAAAATGGAGCGTCTGAAGCGCGCGGCCGCCCATGACACGCTCCATCACCGAACTCATCCATCACGCCTACGTTCCCCCTGAAGGGTTCGAGGCCCCCCAGCCTGGCGTCTTCAAGGCGTCCACCGTCTTCTTCCCCACCGTGGCCGCGATGCGCAGCCGCGAGTGGAAGGACAAGACCGCCTATACCTACGGCCTGCACGGCACTCCCACCAGCTACCAGCTGGAAGAGCGGCTGTGCACCCTCGAAGGGGGCCAGCAGTGCCTGCTGGTACCCAGTGGCTTGGCAGCCCTGGGCCTGGTGGCGTTGTCGCTGCTCAAGAGCGGCGATGAGGTGCTGATTCCGGACAATGCCTACGGGCCCAACAAGGCGATTGCCGAAGGCGAGCTCAAAGGTTGGGGCATTACCCACCAGTACTACAACCCCATGGACCCGCAGGACCTGGAGGCCCAGATTTCCAGCCGCACCAAACTGGTCTGGCTGGAGGCTGCGGGTTCGGTCACGCTTGAATTTCCGGACCTGGTGGAGCTGGTGCGCATTTGCCAGCGCCGCAGGGTGCTGACGGCGCTCGACAACACCTGGGGCGCAGGCCTGGCGTTTGCGCCGTTCAACCTGATTCCCGATGCGGCTGCGCCCGTCGGCGTCGACATTTCGGCCCACGCACTCACCAAATACCCCAGTGGGGGCGGGGATGTGCTCATGGGCAGTGTCATTACCCGGGACGCGGGCCTGCACCTCAAGCTCAAGCTCACCCACATGCGTTTTGGCATCGGTGTGGGCATGAACGACGTGGAAACAGTGTTGCGCGCGCTGCCCAGCATGGCCTTGCGCTACCGTGCGCACGACGAAGCCACCCGTGCACTGGCCCTGTGGGCCAACGCCCAACCTGAATTTGTGCAGGTGCTGCATCCTGCACTGGCCGACTCCCCGGGGCACGCGCACTGGAAGGCCTTGTGTCCTACCGCGCCAGGTGGTGCTGCAGGCCTGTTCAGCGTGATGCTGGACCCGTGCTACAGCCAGGACCAGGTCGATGCGTTCTGCAATGCGCTCCAGCTGTTCCGTCTGGGCTACAGCTGGGGTGGCCCCATCAGTCTGGTCGTTCCTTACGAGCTGGCCTCCATGCGCACGGGTTGGCCCGCGCATCTGGAGCGCGGTACCCTGGTGCGCTTCTCGGTGGGCCTGGAAGCTGTCGAAGACCTGCAGGAAGACATTGCGCAGGCATTGCAGGTTCTGCGCTGACTGGGTGTTTTCCCGATTAGGCAAAGCCTTTGCGCCACGCTAGGCTTGCGGCATGATGTCCACGCCGCATTCTGAAGCACCACCACCCTATATCCCGCCGCCGTCGGAGGCTCCCCGCAAGGAAATATTGCCTCTGCCCTGGTCTGCCCCCTGGAGCTGGCTGGTCAGCGGCTGGAGCGATATGCGGGCCTTTCCGGGCATCAGCGGCTTCTATGGGTGTGCTTTCTGGTTGATGGCGTTCATCCTGGGCGCGGTGTTCCGCTCCAAACCCGAATACACCATGACGATCGCCTCCGGCTGCCTGCTGCTGGGGCCTTTCCTGGCCATGGGCCTGTACGACGTCAGCCGCCGCCGGGAAGAGGGCTCTTTGCCCACCTGGGCCCTGTCTGCAAGCTGCTGGCGCTCCCACGTGCGCAGCATGGGCATGCTGGTGCTGGTGCTGATCGTGCTGGAGTTGCTGTGGGGCAGAGCGTCGCTGGTGGTGTTTGCGGTGTTCTTCAATACCGGCATGCCATCGACAGCCAGTGTCATGGAGGCAGTGTTCAACCCCCAGAACTGGGAGTTCGTGCTGGCCTATATGGTGGTGGGTGGTGGGTTCGCCATACTGGCGTATTCGATTGCAGCGGTGTCCATTCCGATGATTCTGGACCGGGACACCGATGCCATTTCAGCCGCCATCACCAGCCTGGAGGTGGTGTTCCACAACACCCCGGTGATGCTGCTGTGGGGGGCCACCATCACGTTCCTGACGGCTTTGGCGCTTTTGCTTCCGCTCGGGTTGGGTCTGCTGGTGGTGGGGCCGTTGCTGGGGCACGCCAGCTGGCATGCCTACCGCGGCGCGGTGCGCTGGCCGCAAGATGGTACAGTCACGTGATTCACTGAAAGCATACTTTGGCAACACCCAATTACGGATACGAGAAGCGTCAGAAAGAACTGGCCAAGAAGAAGAAGAAAGAAGAAAAGCTCAGGAGCAAGGCCGACCGCAAAGGTTCTGACCAGCCCGAGGGCACGCCCAACGACGCGGCAGAAGATGTCGCATCACAAGGTGATGCTCCCGCACCTGCTGCGGAATAAGACCGCCCTCAGACCAGCGTCTGCGCCAGCCGCACCATGGCATCCATCGAGTGGTCGGTGGGTTCGATGGTGGTAGCCTGTTCAAACTGCCGGAAATTACGCTGCATCGATTGCACGTACACCGGGTCGTAATGGATGGTCAACAGGTCCTGCACCACGGGTGCCAGGTTTCCGGCCATGACCAGTTCCTTCCACTCTGCGACGACGACTTTGCCGCGGAATTCCGCCAGCACGTCCAGCCGCTCGCAGAAGTGTTCGCGGTTGGTCACAAAATACGCATAGTCTTCCAGCAGCAGCGCCACGCGTTCGCCAATGGGCAGTGTCAGGTTCAGGCAGGCACTGGCACGCATGTGCTCCACCAGGGCAGTGGGGATGGCCACGTTGCCGACCTTCTTGCTCTCGCTTTCCACAAACACCGGACGCGCTGGGTCAAACTGGCGCAGCGCCTCCCACACCAGGGTGTCAAAGCGCTTCTGCGTAGGCTGCGGCACGCCAGGAATGGCCCCCAGTACCGAGCTGCGGTGCCGCGCCAGGCCTTCCAGGTCGAGCACCTGCGCACCCAGTCCTGCCAGTGCCTGTAGCAGGCGGGTTTTGCCGGAGCCGGTAGTGCCACAGACCACGCGCAGATCCAGTGGGGCCACCAGCCGGGGAATGTCGGCCACCACCGCGGCGCGGAAGGCCTTGTAGCCGCCTTCCACCAGTGTTACCTTGAAACCGATCTGGTCGAGGATCAGCGACAGCGAGCCACTGCGCTTGCCGCCGCGCCAGCAGTAGGCCAGGGGCTTCCAGTCCTTGGGTTTGTCGAGCACCTCGCGCTCAATGTGGCTGGCAATATTGCGCGCGGCAATGGCTGCACCGCGTTTTTTGGCTTCGAACTGGTTGACCTGCTTGTACAGCGTGCCGATCAGGATGCGTTCCTCGTTGTTCAGCGTGGGCCAGTTGACTGCACCCGGCAGGTGGTCTTCGGCGTATTCGGCTTCGGTACGGGCATCGATGATGGTGTCGAATTCATGCAGGCGGGGCAATACCTCGGCTGCAGGTAGCACATTCAGGCTCATGGAATCAGTTTCTTCACGGCAGGCCACATGGTGGCCAGGATGGTGGGGTGGGCGGCTTCGTTGGGGTGGATACGGTCCGCCTGGAAGAGTTTGGCTGCATCCGGCCCGTCGGCTACGCCCTTGAGCAGGAATGGCACCAGGGACGCTTTGGTGGTCTTGGCCACGGTGGCAAAGGTGGCGGCGAAGCGGTTACTGTAATCCTGCCCGTAGTTGGGTGGCACCTGCATGCCCGCCAGCACCACTTTGGCGCCACTGGCCTGGGCGGCCTGGGTCATGGCCAGCAGGTTGTCCTGCGTCATTTGCAAAGGCAAGCCGCGCAGGGCGTCGTTGCCGCCCAGCTCAATGATGACCACGCGGGGTTTGTGCTGTGCCAGCAGCGCCGGCAGGCGGGAACGTCCCCCTGACGTGGTGTCCCCGCTGATGCTGGCATTGACCACGGTGGCCGGAATTTTTTCTTTCGCCAGGCGCTGCTCCATCAGGGCGACCCAGCCCGTGCCGCGTTTGAGGCCATACTCGGCACTGAGCGAGTCACCCACCACCAGGATGGTGGGTGTCGCAGTAGCCGCACGTGCCATGGGCCCACAAGCCCCCGCCAGCACGGTCAGAAATGCAAGCGCGATACAGTGTCGACGAACTACAGAGAGCCCCATGAGTGATTCCATTATTTCGGTTGAGCATGTTTTCAAGGCGGTCACCGATTCCACCGGCACGCTGGAAATCCTGCGAGACATCGATTTTGCGCTAAAAGCGCAGGAGACCGCGGCCATCGTCGGAGCATCCGGATCGGGCAAAAGTACTTTGCTCTCCATCATCGCGGGTCTGGACACGCCCACCAGTGGCACCGTGCGGCTGGCTGGGCAGGACATGTTTGCCATCGACGAAGATGCACGCGCCGCCCTGCGCGCCCGCAAGGTGGGCTTTGTATTCCAGAGCTTTCAGTTGCTGGGCAACCTGACCGCGCTGGAGAATGTGATGCTGCCGCTGGAACTGGATGCCCGCAAGGACGCACGCAAGCTGGCCACCGAGATGCTGGGCCGAGTGGGGCTGTCCACCCGGCTCAACGCCTATCCCCGGGTACTCAGCGGGGGGGAGCAGCAACGTGTGGCCCTGGCCCGTGCCTTTGTGGTTCACCCCGCTGTGCTGCTGGCCGACGAGCCGACGGGCAGCCTGGACTTTGCCACGGGCGAAAAGATCATGGAGTTGATGTTCGATCTCAACCGCGAGCAGGGCACGACGCTGGTGCTGGTGACGCACGACCGGGGCATTGCCCAGCGTTGCGACCGGCGCATCACCATTGAGGCGGGCAGGGTGGTTCCTGAGGTGCCGGTGATGGAGGTTTCTGGCCTCTAGCCCCCGGACAATAAGCGCGGGAAGCTATATAAACGATAGCAGATCAAGCTGCACCCTCTCCGTGGTGTCTCGCTGTCTCAGCCCAGTCCGGTTTCATATTCGGCCCGGTGGATCAGGTACAGAAATACGCCGGCGGCCTTGGTTCTCTCCACGTAGGCGCGGGCTGCATCGCTGCGCACATAGCGGCTGAGCTGTTCCAGCGAAACCACGGACGCATGGTCGTGGTAGCCGGTATCGACGCTGACATCGTTCCAGGGGTGCTTGGCTTCCAGCGCTCGCCAGTCGATGTCATCCTGGCCATTGAAGATCTGGTCTGCAATGACGGCGTATTTCCCTTCGTGCCAGCGCACGGCAATGACGTGGCGGTTGGATGCCATAGGTGTGTTCCGGTGCAATAGTGCATGGTTTATAGCTGAACTTGCCGTGCAAACGGAAAACACCGGTCTGCTGGCCAGGTGCGCTGCCTTAGCCCCGATAATCAGGGCATGTCTTCCCCCAAAGTTCTCTTCGGCTTCCATGCCGTAGGCGTGCGCCTGAAAACCGCACCCAAATCCATCGTTGAAATCTATGTGGACCCCACGCGGCGCGATGCACGCATGCGCTTGTTTCTGGAGAAAGTCACCGAGAGCGGCGTGCGTCTGATCGAGGCCGATGGTGTGCGTCTGGCCAAACTGGCGGGCAGCCACGGGCACCAGGGCGTGGCCGCACGTGTGCAGGAAATCAAGCAGGTGCATTCGCTGGACGAACTGCTGGAGAACCTGGAGGCGGCCAACGTTGCCCTGCCGCCGGAGCAGCGTACGCAGCCCCTGATTCTGGTGCTCGACGGTGTGACCGATCCGCACAACCTGGGTGCCTGCCTGCGCGTGGCCGATGGCGCCGGCGCCCACTGCGTGATTGCTCCCAAGGACCATGCGGCCGGCATCAACGCGACAGTGGCCAAGGTGGCCAGTGGTGCGGCCGAGACGGTGCCGTACTTCATGGTGACCAACCTGGCACGCACTCTCAATGAGCTCAAGGAGCGCAATATCTGGATCATTGGCACCAGCGACCAGGCTACTAGCAACCTCTACCAGGCCGACCTCAAGGGCCCGGTGGCCCTGGTGCTGGGTGCCGAGGGCGATGGCATGCGCCAGCTCACCGCCAAGACCTGCGACCAGCTGGTGAGCATTCCCATGCGCGGTGCGGTGGAGAGCCTGAATGTGTCGGTGGCCAGTGGCGTCTGCCTGTACGAGGCACTGCGCCAACGCACTGCAGCCTGAATTGACCGAAGGGGGAATACCATGTCTGCTACCAAATCGAGAGCTGCTTGCGCAGCATTGGCGGGGGCTACAGCCCTATTTATTCTGAGTGCGTGCACCCAGGAGCAGCAGAACAAGATCAGCCGCGACATCCAGAACTGGACCGGCACCAACGGCGTGCTGGAGATCTATGCCGGCGACAAGGTGGTGCGCCGATTCCTGAAGATCGACAAGATGTCCACCGCCATGGGGACCGATGACAAGAGTCCGCGTCCTTATCGCTATGGCTACGGCATCCTGGATGAAAACTTCAACATGCAGGCGGATCCGGGCGAGAAGAAGGTGTACTTCGAGATCAGCGATTACGCCAGCAACTACCTGTTTTTTGAAAATCCTCACTAGGCCATCGCCATGCGCCCGGTCTTAGCCTGGGGATCGGTGTCACTGGCCTTGCTGGTCGGGCTGGGTGCGTACCTTGCGCCACTCAAGCCCAGTCTGGTGGCATTGCAGTTCACATTCACACCTGAAGCCTTCGGGACCGTACTGGCAGCGTGGCAGCCCGTGGGGGTGGCACTGTATCGGTCGCATTTGCCGGTCGACGGTGTTCTGCTGTTGAGTTACGGGTGGTTTGGCTATCTGTTGGCTTCCACGTCTCCCTTGTTTGCGCAGTACGCAGCAGGTCACCGGCGCAGTCTGGCCTGGCTGCTGCCTTTGGCAGCCGTAGCCGACTCCGGGGAGAACCTGCTGCACTGGCTGCTAACTTCTGACGGGGCCGTGCATGCGCCGTGGATCTACGCACTGGCAGGCGCCTGTGCCAGTCTCAAGTGGTGCGGACTGCTGGTGTTTGCGGCCGCGGTGCTATGGGCGTGGACCCATCGCAAGCCTGGCTCAGACCCAACCCAGCCAGCCCAGTAGACCGCCTGCGCCCAGCAACACCAGCAGGTGCAGTTTGGTCTTCCAGACCAGGACCGCGGCGCCAACGGTGACCAGCCACAAAGGCCAGTGTTCCTGCACACTGCCCTGGCTGCTGGCCAGAATCCAGCCGGTGGCCACCAATAGTGCGATCACGATCGGCGCCATGCCCTGCTTGAAAGCGCGCACGGCGCGCAGCTCACGGTTGCGGTGGCCCCAGCGGGCGGCGGCAAAGGTGAGCGTGGTGCTCGGAATCATGATGCCCAGCATGCACAGGAGTACGCCCAGCAGGCCATAGCCCCAGGCGACCACTCCGGCGCCCAGGCCGCCAGCGGCATTGAGTCCGACGTTCCAGCCCAGCAGGGCGACGAACAGCACGTTGGGCCCGGGCGACACCTGGGCCAGTGCAATGGACGAGGTGAACTGGCTGTCAGTCAACCAGTGCTGCTCGACCACCAGGTAACGGTGCATGTCCGGTGCGGTGGTGATGGCGCCGCCCACGGCCAGCAGCGACAGTGACATGAAGTGCACCCACAAAGTGAGCCAGTCGGTAGCGCTCAGTGCCAGGTTCATGGCTGCCCGTTCCGTGCAGTCACCTGGCCCAGCAGGCGGTAGGTCCAGGCACAGGCGGCACCGCCCACCACCAGGAGTACCCAAGCCAGGGGAATACGCAACAATCCAATTGCTATAAATGTAATAGCTGCGAACGCCCAGCAGACGGGGGCTCCCATCGGATTTTCCTTTAAGGCAGCAATCAGCTTGAGCCCGGTGGCAGTGATCAGGCCGGCCGCGACCGCCCCCATGCCACGCAGTGCGCCCTGCACCTGGGGCTGGTCGGCGATGCCGGCAAACAGGATGGCTACGGCCAGTGCAATCACCAGCGGGAAGGTCAACATGCCAGCCAGCGCGGCCAGTGCGCCGCGCATGCCGAAGTAGCGGTCGCCAATCATCAGCGAGAGGTTGACCACATTGGGGCCTGGCAGGATCTGGGCGACGGCCCAGTCTTCCAGAAACTCCTCCAGCGTCAGCCATTTCTTTTTTTCCACCAGCTCACGCTGTACTACGGCCAGCACACCGCCAAACCCTTGCAGGGCCAACAGGGAGAAGGAGACAAACAGGTCGGTTTTGGACGTGGGGTGGGCGCGGGTGGCAGGTGGTGCGGACACGGGTAACTCGGTCGGGGAAGTGCAGGGGAGGCTGCACTGTACCTCAGGCGGTCTTGCTGCTGGCCTTGCGGGGTGCCCGTTTTTTGGGGACCGCCTCCATGCCTACGGCCGCTTCCAGTTCTTCAATGGATTGGTCGGTGAAGTCCAGCATGCGCTGCAGTGACGGCACCGAGCGCCGGCAGGCAATGTAGCCAAAACCGAGGTTGTCCCCGTAACCGCTGATGGTGATGTTCAGCGCCAGGTAATGCGTGGGAATGGACAGGGGGTAGACCTCGTCCAGGCGGGAGCCATCCAGGTACAGGGTGTCGCGCGGACCGGGCACATTGGAGATGACCACATTGAACAGCGGGTGCTTGCGTGCCGCGCCCGTCACCATGGCGGGACCCATGCCGGAAATGGACGTTGCGCCATGCGCCAGCTTTTGCAGACGCGGCATGCTCGATAGCCGTTTCTTGGCTTCGGCAGTGGACTTGACAATGCTTTGCAGGCGTTTGAGTGGGTCCTTGATATGGGTTCCCAGATTGGCCAGCAGCAACGACACCTGGTTGCCACCCTCATCCGTCTCGCCGTGCAGGGACACTGGCACCATGGCGACCAGCGGTTTCCTGGGCAGGGCCTTCTGCATTTCCAGGTATTTGCGCAGTGCGCCGGCGCACACGGCCAGCGTGACATCGTTCACGGTGGCACCCGAAGCCGCACCAATTTTCTTGAAACGGGCCAGGGAATACGACTGGGACGCAAACCGGCGTGCACCGGCAATTTCGACATTGAACGGGGTGGGCGGTGCCTGGAACGGCATGGCCTGCGCGGTTTCCTCCACTTGCGCACGCACCATGTCCCACAAGCCGCCGCCGATGCCCGGCAGGATCTCGCGGCCGGCCTTGGCCAGGTCGGTGATCTGCTGCAGCAGGCTACGCGGCCGTGTGTTGCGCCTGGAGGTGGGGTGCTTGTCAAATTCGCAGGCCCACAGCGGGGGCTTGTAGCCCTGCGGTGTGGGCGACAGACTCTCCACCATCATGCGGGCACCCGTGACGCCATCGATCAGCGCGTGGTGGATCTTGGTGTAGATGGCAAAACGGCCGCCCGGAAGTCCTTCGATCACATAGCACTCCCACAGCGGGCGGTTGCGGTCCATCAGGTTGCCGTGCAGGCGTGACACCATGGCCAGCAGTTCCCGGATCCGCCCGGGTTGTGGCAGCGCCAGGTGGCGCAAGTGGTAGTCGAGTTCGAAATCCATGTCCTCGTCCCAGTACCACAGGCCCATTTTCATGACCGGGCGCTGGTTGAAGGGAGCCTGGGCGGAAAGGTGTTTCCCCCAGTCAGCCAGCAGGGCACTCACATAGTCGTGGCTGGAACCCTTGGGCGGGGTGTAGATGTTCAGCCCAGCCACATGCATCGGCTGGCTGCGGGTTTCGAGCCACATGAAAGCCGAATCGGTAGGGCTGAGTGCGTGCATGCGTTGTCTCCTGATATGGCGCAGTGTAGGTCAGTTGTACCAGTATACGTACTCGTCTGTCGGCAGGTGCTTGTCGTTCAGGGTCTTGTCAATCTCGATGGCCATTTCGATAAAGGAGGGCCACATCGACGGCGGCATCTGCGCGTGGTGTGCGTCCATCAGCGACTTCAGTTCTGCCAGCTTTTGGGGCTGCTCGGTTGCCAGATTGGTCTTCTCGGTGGGGTCGCTGGCCAGATTGAACAGCCATTCTTTTTTGGGACGCTCGGACACGATGAGTTTCCAGGTGGCATCGCGCATGGCCCGGTAGGGACCATCGCGCCAGAACAGGAAACGGGCTGGCTGCGCTGCAGGCTTGGCTCCCAGGTAGGGCAGCAGGTTGACACCGTCGATGGGGCGATCCTGCGGCAGGGTGCCGCCCGCAGCCGCGACCACGGTGGGCAGGATGTCGATGTTGGTGATGGGCGCCTTGTACTGCGTGCCTGGGGCAATATGTCCAGGCCATTTGGCCATGTAGGGCACGCGCAGGCCACCCTCAAACATGGTGAGCTTCCAGCCACGGTAGGGGCTGTTCACATCCGGCAGCCCGATGTAGTTGGGTGCACCATTGTCACTGGCGAAAATCACGATGGTGTTGTCATCGAGGCCTTCTTCTTTCAGGGTTTGCAGTACCCGGCCCACACTGCGGTCGATGGACTTGACCATGGCCATGTAGACGCGGCGGCGGTGGTCGGGGATGCTGCTCAGCGCATCGTAATCGGCCTTGCTGGCCTGCAGCGGCGTGTGCACGCCCCAGTGGGCCAGGTACAGGAAAAATGGCCGGTTGCGGTTCTTGTGGATGGCGGTGACCGCTTCGTCGGTGTAATAGTCCGCCAGGTATTTGGCGGGTTCGAACCATTTGCCTCCGTTGTAGCTCACGCCAAAACGCATGTTGGGCCACAGGAACTTGTCGATGGGGTCAAAGTCCTGTCTGGAGTTCTCCACGTCGGGTGAATTCACGGGCAGGTGCAGTCCGCTCTCCATGAACAGGGTTTCGTCGAAGCCCTGGTTGTTGGGGCGCATTTCGGGGGTACTGCCCAGATGCCACTTGCCGATATGCAGCGTGTGGTACCCGCGTGCTTTCAGGGCTTCGGCCATGGTTACCTCGGACGCGGGCATGCCCAGATCGTTGAAGTCCTTGGATTTTTCGGCCTTTTCCTTGTCGACGATGACCGGGTGCAGGCGGCTGGCATCGGCATACAGGGTGCCGGCCACGCGTGCCATGGCGCCCGGTGTTGGGGTGAACTCGACGCCAAAGCGCCACGGGTAGCGCCCTGTCATCAACGCGGCGCGCGACACGGTGCACACCGCCGCCCCTGCATAGCCCTGGTCGAAGCGCACACCGTCACGGGCAATGGAATCAATACTGGGGGTGGGAACGCCTTCCGCTCCATGGCCACCGCCGTGGGTGGAGACATCATTGATACCCATGTCATCCGCCAGGATGATGATGATGTTGGGAGGCCGTTTCGCGATGGATTGCTCTGCCTTGTCGGGTCCCGCCTGCCAGGGCACGGGCTGGTTGGGGGCGCGCGGAAAACGGATATCGGTGTACCAACCCAGTGAGTACTTGAACAGGTGCAGCCGGTTGGCATACGCAAGGCCCAGCAGGACCAGAATAGTCAGGCTGACAATCACCCAGGGCTTGCGTACTGCCATCACATCAGGCACGCTGGCCTACCGGCGTAAACAGATCGCTGTTGTTCTGCAGCCAGGCCCGGGCCAGCGAGTCGTCCTGCTGGCGCGGGTGAAAGTCGGGTGCTTCGTAGGCTTTCCATTTGGCGTAGTTGCCGCGGAACATGCCCGTGGGTGACAGCAACAACTGGTAGGCACTGCGCCAGGTGCTCCAGTGAAACAGGGCGCCGTCGTGCCACAGGTTGCGCACGGTCTGACGTGTGATGTCCGAAAGAAAGGTCACGGTGATGTACCGGAACAGCCGGAGGCGCCATTCCTGCGAGCCGCCCAGAGCGGTGTACACATCGAATGCGGTGCTTCGGTGCTCGGACTCTTCTGCCGAATGCCACAGCCACAGCGTTTGCAAGCGGGGCTCCGTGCCCTGCAGTGCCTCGGGGTGGCTGAGCATCCACTCGGCAAAGATGGCGGTGAGGTGTTCTGTGGCGGCGGTCGCCGCTACATGAACGCGGACATCGCGGTGCGCGTTGTCTTTCAGGCGCTTAGTGGCACGGCGCTCCAGCTGGTTGAAAAAACCCAGCTTTTCCAGGTTCCCGTTGAAGAGGCCGTGCAGCCTGCGGTGGGTGGCCTCCTGGCCGATAAACCCCTGCACCTCGGTGGCCAGACGATCCTGGTCTGCCTGCGGGAGTGCCTTGATGCCGGCGCGCACCGAATCAATGAAATACTGCTCACCCAGCGGGAAACTCATCGACAGCGCGTTGAAGAAGGCTGAGCGGAATGCGTCGCCGCCATTCCAGCGTGCCGGGAACGGGGCGGTCAGGTCAATCAGAAGTTTGCGAACTACCAGGTCAGTCATGGCAATGTCTCCAGATGCAAATCAGTGGGCCGCAGCCTTGCGGTGGTCTTTCGTGCCATACAGGACTTTTCCCAGCCACCTGGGCTCAAATGCCTTCCAGTCTTCGTCGGGTTGTGCCAAGCGCTCTGCCACCAGGTACAGGGCGTTGGGGCTGAATGCCATGCCACAGTGGGTGTTGCCCCGCAGATGGATATTTTCACCTCCGGGCTGGTCTTTTTCGATGGAACATTGCCATGCCACCACACCGTCGAGCTTGCTGTAGACCGAGGTGGTGGGTACCGGAGGCTTGATGCGGATTTCCAGATGCTGGTTGAAATCCATGTCTTCCAGGTTGTCGCCCGACAGCCATTCGTACAGGTGTGTGCCGGTCGATGCCAGCGGGTGGCCGGTGAACGGTGAACCCAACGTAATGACCTGGCGCACGGCGTCGGGCGCCAACTTGGCCAGTTCGCGCGCGAACACGCCGCCCAGACTCTGGCCAATGATGCTGACCTTCTGCTGGTGCTTGTCATGGATGTGCTGCAGGCGCGCCTGCATGGCCGCTGTCACGTGTTCCTTGAGGCCACGGTTGCGGCCCAGTGCCCAGGGATAGGTCTTGTAGCCCAGCTCATCCAGCAACTTGCGCAGCATAGCGGTCGACATATCGGATGCACCGAGGCCGGGGATCACGAGTACGGGGTGCCCGTCTCCGCGCGGCGCCATGCGCTTGACGGTGGCAAACATGGTAAGCCCAGCTACGTACTCCCAGAAGACCCGTGGCTCGGATGCCAGCAGCCAGCCCGAGGGTGCCGGAATATCGGGAAACTGTGTCAACGAGGCTTTGAGTCGCTTGATGCGTGTCATATCAATTCCTTCAGGTCGAAGAGGGAACGGCTGGGTGCCGTCCGTAGAGGTGGGGTGTCGGTTCACGCGTGATCTGTGCAGTGACATGGGGCGTCTGACCGTCCTTGTCGGTGACCTTGATTTCGTCCTGCTGGTCGTTTTTGCGCGACCACACCAGGATGCTGGAAGGCAGGCTGACCGGTTTGCGAAACTGCGCATTCAGGGTGTACGGCGAAGTCTGCGGGAGTTGTGCCGCCGCCAGGGCGCGTGCCAGTGTCCAGGTGCCATGGATGATGGCCTGTCGAAAGCCAAAGGGACGCGCCAGCAGCGCATGCTGGTGGATGGGGTTGAGATCGCCCGCAATGGCTGCGTAGCGGCGCCCCAGGGGTTCGGGCGCGTCCAGAGCCAGAATCTGTTGCCAGGGATGGCTGGACTGGTCTGCGGCCTCCGCTGATTTCGCGCTGGTCGTTGCCTGGAGGGGGGATGGACCGGATGCCAGCGCGGTGGTTTCACCGCGCCAGACCAGTTGCCCGTCGGCCAACGCCTCCGTCACCAGGCCAAAGGTCATGCCACGGCGTGCCCACTGCGCCTGCGTGGTGTAGGCCCGCAATGTCAATCGCTGGTCTGGTGCAATGGCGGCCATTTGGCTGACCTGCTGTGACACGTGCACCAGACCCAGGGCCTTGAAGGGAAACTGCGCATCGGCGAGGATGGAAAGATGCAGTGGGGCAACCGCAATCTGCAACGCCAATGGCGGTAGCCCGGAAGCGGTTGTTGCCTCCAGGCCCACACAGCGGCGGTAGGCGTTGAGCCAGGTGGCGTCGAGCTGCACCGCGTCGATGCTGCGTTCGATGCGCGGCATGGCAGCGGGGTCTTTCAGCCCGGTACGGCGGTGCCAGAAGATACTGGCGTACGAGCGCAGGTTGGAGGGCAGGGCGGCGGATTCAATGGCGCGCATGGGGCAGGTCGCTCAGTTGTTGGGTGACCCAATGGATGACGTTCGGATCCAGGCACATCTGCAGATGGCCCAGACCCTCAAACACCTGCACCGGCACGCCCGGCATCCGCTGTTCGCGCTGGGGAAAGACGATGTTGTCCTGTGGGGTGATGGCAATGCGGAACAGGGAGCGGGTGGCGTCGGTTTCCGCGGCGGCAAGGTCTGCGAGCCAGCGGCTTTTCCAGGCCATCTGCTTGCCATTGGGCGAATGCACGCCTTTGGCCATCTGCGTTCCCTGGTGGGGCGTGCCCAATGTGAGGGCACGTGCCACCCGCGTGGTGCCATGCGCGCGCATCCAGGCGCGGATGGCAAGCCCGCCCATGCTGTGGCCCACCAGCGCCACCTGTTGCGCGCCGGTGATTCTGCACAGGTCGTTTACAGCTGCTTCTACGATGGGCGCGTAGCGGTCAATGGACGCATACACCGGCTCCAGGTTGACGGCGATGACCGTGTGACCCTTCTGGCGCAGCACGTCAGACACATCGTCCCAGATGCGGTGGTTGCACATGTAGCCATGGATCAGCACCACCGGTATCTGCGGCGTTTGGCCGGTAGCTGGCAATACCGTGGGTACCTTGCGTGTCCAGGGCTGGCGAAACAGGAAGATGACGATGCCCGCGACATATTCGCCAAACAGCGACCGCCACCACAGGGACCAGGGCTCTGCCGCACGTGACCGCAGGGCGCTGACGGTGTCGACGAGGATCATGGTGGCAAAAGGCAGGCCCAGTGCAAACAGAACCATCGTGACCAGCGGAAAGTTGTCCGGCTGGCCCAGCCAGTAGCCGAGCGCGGCACCGATCAGGACTTGGGCCAGCAGCAGGTTGCGCAGGAGTTGAGCGAGCATGGGGTTTCCTAAATCTTGGTACAGGCCAAGGTACGGCGTGCGGGTTCGAGGGTGGCTTTTTCGGCTTCGTAGTTGCCGGTCAGCACACGCATGAGCAGAAAGCCTTTGCGGGTTGGCGTGACCACGACTTGGCTGCCTGCGGGTACGGCATGGTCGGTGCGGTTGGCGCCCTCCGACACCAGCCAGAGGTCCACCGGTTTGCCACCCGCCTTGCGGTCGTTGAGGACATAGAAGTTGTCGCTGTTGGACGCGTACAGGGCGATGGACCAGTAAGAGGGCAATGTCGGGTTGGCCGTCACGCGGACCGGACCTTCCGATACGTCGTAGGTGCAGACCGAATACAGCATGTCCGGGCTGGGCATGACCACATTGCGCGAGTTGGCGGTGACAGCTGGCGGGAAGGCGGCCTGGTTTTGCATGTTCAGTGCCCGCGCCTGGGGGCCTTGCATGAGGACCCACATGATCGCGTGCGGGGCAGCCCAGATGGCCAGCAGGTGCACCAGCAGGGCGGTGACGGAGAGGGTCAGCAGCCGGTAAAACCAGAGCCTTTGGGTGGTGGTTGCGGTTTTCATGCGCAGTCTCCCACGGGCTTGATACTGGGGGCCACCATCGAGGCCGGGGATGCCTGCAATGCAGGCGTGGGGTTGTACAGACGCAGGGTCAGCACCATGCCACGCTGGCCTGGCGTGGGGAGCCAGAAGGTGTCCCCGGGGTCCTTCGGGCCGGTCGTGAAACTGAACTGGCCTTTCGTATCCAGCTTGGCCGTGGTGCCGTTGAGGCTGTAATGTCCGTTCGGTGCATCAAACAGGAACATGTCATCGGCATAGGCCGTGATGCTCCACCAACGGGCCTGGGGGGGCACGCCTTCGACACGGTAGGTGCATGACGATCGCAGGGGTTTGCCCGCCTCGTCCTGGGCGGCAACAAAGTACATGGTCTCTTCTCGGTTCAGCGCCAGCAGGGCATTGACCGCAATGGCAGCGCGGGTGTACAGGTCTGCATCCGGATTGCCGGCCAGCATATTGCCCTTCCAGGAACCCACCTGCACCGTGGTGTTGAGCCAGGGCGCCTTTTGTACCACCCACACGGCGGACCCCAGTCCCAGGGCCACCGCACCCAGATACAGGGCGGTGCCAATGGCCCAGCGTCGGGCTTTGCTGCTGTGTCTGGCGGTCATTGCGAGCCGCTTTTGCTACTGGCTTTGGCCAGTGGCATCCAGTGCAGCAAGCCGAACAACAGGGAGAGCGCAATGCTGACAACCAGGGAACCAGGGTACTTGCGCACAGACTTGAACATGACCACGGTCTCAATGGCATGGACAGCCAGAAGCATCAGACAGATACGCTGCAGCCAGAAGCCCGCGTCCAGGGGCAGGGGCCATACCAGGCTGGCCAGTGCCAGCGCGTACACAACGACCAGGTTGGCTTTGAGAAAAGTGTTCATGGGGTAACCGGTGTGGTGGCAATGAAAGCAGAAATCTTCTGGGCCAGTTCCGGGCCTTTGTCTTCCTGCAGAAAGTGGCCCGCGCCACGTGTGGTTTCATGCGGCTGGCCGGCGGCGCCGGGGACCAGCTTCTGGAAGATTTTTTCACCGCCGCGGGTGATCGGATCGCGACTACTGAACAGAGTCAGGAACGGCTTGTTCCATTGTTTCAGGACTTCCCAGGCCTGTTCATTGGCTGCGCGTTCCGGGTCCTTGGGGGTGGTGGGGACAAAGCCGGGAAAGAGCCGGGCCGCCACCAGATGCCGAGAGGACGGATAAGGTGCGTCATAGGCTGCAATCTCTGCCGGTGTCAGCTTGTGGGCACAACCCGAGTTGACGATCTTGCCAATGGGAAACAGCGGGCTGAAACGGGCAAAGGCGCGCCAGAGCTTGAAGGCCCGCGGTGTCACGCCCTGCGCTCCCGTCGGCAGGCCTCCGTTGGCCAGCACCACGCGGTCAAAGCGCTCTGGGCTGTGGGTCACCATGCGCAGGCCAATCAGCGACCCCCAGTCCTGGCAGAACAGGGTGGCATGTTGCAGGTCCAGGCGCTCCATCCACGCCACCATCCAGGCGACGTGGTTGGCGTAGGAGTAGTCTGCCTTGTGCGATGGTTTGTCGGACCGGCCAAAACCGACCAGGTCGGGGGCAATCACCCGGTGCCCTGCAGCGACCAGCCCGGGAATCATCTTGCGGTACAGGTACGACCATGTGGGTTCCCCATGCATCAGCAATACCGGTGCCGCGTCGCGCGGGCCTTCGTCGATATAGGCAATGCGCAGACCGTCCAGATCCAGGTAGTGGGGCTCGTAAGGAAAATCGGGCAGGTGGGCAAAGCGCTCTGGCGGGGTGCGCAGCACGCGGTCCTTGTGGATGGAGGGAAGTGAGGTCATGGTCGCGGCTCGGTGGGGTGTCAGTTTTTCTTTTGTGCCCGTTGGCGCAGCGACGCACTGATGCCGGTCAGCCAGGCGGATGCCCGTGTGGGGAACATGCGGTACAGCGAGTCCAGCACCTTGGCGTCGGCGCCCACCAGTACCCGTGTGTTACCCGCTGTGATGGCCTTGATGATGACTTCGGCGGCATCCTCCGAGGTGGTGCGCGCCATCGTGAGGAAGTGGTCTTTGAACTCCTGCTCGGACGCGGCCATCATGCGCACGTCGGTCACGCGGGCTTTGTTGGCGATGTTGGTGCGAATGCCGCCGGGATGCACCGTCAGGACCCGCACGGACGTGCCACGCAGCTCCTCGCGCAGGGCATCGCTGAAACCGCGCACAGCGGCTTTGGACGCGTTGTAAATGCTTTGGGTCGGCATGGACACCATCGCGAAGATGCTGGACACATTGACCAGCACCGCTTCGGGACGCTTGCGCATCTGGGGAAGGAACGCCTTGCAACCGTGCACGACACCCCAGAAGTTGATGTTCATGAGCCAGTGGGCATCGCGCGTACGCAATGTTTCCACCGGAGCCACCAGCGCCACGCCCGCGTTGTTGATCAGTACATCGGTGCCGTCCAGCCGGTCCTGGGCTTCGAGCGCGAGTGCCTGGATGTCGGTTTCATGCCCGGTGTCCGTCACCAGCACGTGGCACTCGACGCCCTTGTGCTTCATCTTGATATCCGTTGCCACCCGGTGCAGCCCGGCATCATCAATATCTGCCAGCAGCAGGCGGGCACCGCGCTGGGCCATGCCGTGGGCCAGCGCTTCACCAATGCCCGAGGCGGCGCCGGTGATGACCACGGATTTGTTCTTGAAGGAGCGCATGTTCAGTAGAGCCTTTTGCGTTCGACGGTGGAGGTGTTGGCGGGCAGGCTGAACAGCATGCCGTCTTCGCCGACGGTGATGGGCTTGTCGTAGAACCGGGCTGCATCCCCCAGAAACGCCGGGTAGGCCAGGCGCGTTGGAATCGGTGGAACGATGTGGTTGAGCACGAGTTGCTGTGCGCCTGCCAGCGATGCCTGGGTGGCCGCTTCTTCCGGGGTGGTGTGGTAGTTCAGGATGTCGTGCATCACATGGGCCATGTTGGGCAGCTTCTTGTCGCCAAACTCGGTTTCCAGAATGTGGACCAGTGCGGGTTGCAAGGCTTCGTGCACCAGAATGTCGACGCCCTTGGAGGCGGCGACCACGCTGGGCGATACCTTGGTGTCGCCGCTGATGGCTATGGAGCGGCCCTTGTAGTCAAAGCGGTAGCCCACCGCGGGCTCGATAGGCGCATGGTTGACGCGAAAGGCCGTGATCTTCAAGCCCTTGTCGTCGAGCACCACGACGGTGTCGCCCGGGCCCACTGGGGGCAGGGCAAACGGAAAGCCTTTGCCGCCGCTGCCGCCGGGCGGCATGATTTTTTCTGTGTGGTGGGCCACGCGGTAGCCAAAATCCAGCACATAGGCAGCGCGAAAACCATCCACGACTTTGTCGACTCCCGTGGGCCCATAGATCGGCGTGGGCGTCTGGAAGGTGCCCAGCCCCCAGCGCTGCAGCAGGAACGGCGGCAGGCCGTCGATGTGGTCGGAATGGAAGTGCGTCAGCAGGATCGCTTCAATCTTCGCGGCCGGGATGCCCATGTAGCCCAGGTTGCGCGCGCTGCCTTCTCCGGTGTCCACGATGAAGAGGCGGTCGCCGGCAATGACGGCCGAGCAGGGGCCAGCACGGGTCGGGTCGGGAAATGGGGAGCCGGTGCCGCACAAGGCCAGGTGCAAGCCGTCGGGCAGATCGGGAAGGATGTTGCGTCCCACGTTCTTGTGGGCGACCTGTTGCAGCAGATAGGTTCCTGCCTGCCGCTGGAACACCCAAAGGACTCCCGCACCCAGCAGCGCCAGGGCCACCAGCGTGAGCAACACGGCTTTGAAAGTCTTCATGGGCCCCCGAATTTGCACAACGGCGTGGGTAATACGGTACCGAGAGTACCCCGGGTCGGATGACACCGGGGCGACTCTACTCAGTGTACCGAAGGCAAGCTCAGTATTGCGGCTGGTGCTTGCGGATGGCTGCCTTGACCTCAGCGGTCAGTTGGAAGCCATCGCCGAATTGCGCAGCAAGTTCTGCCGCACGCTTTTCGAATGCGTCCACGCCCATGCCGTAGATGAACTGCATGGCGCCACCGGTCCAGGCGGGGAAGCCAATGCCGAAGATGGAGCCGATGTTGGCATCGTGCACCGTGGTCAATACGTTCTCGGACAGGCAGCGCGCCGTTTCCACGGCCTGGCGGTACAGCAGGCGGTCCTTGAGGTCGGTGATGTTCCATTGGGCATCGCTCTTCTCGAACAGGCTCTTGAGCTGGGGCCAGAGAAACTTCTTTGCACCCTTTTCTGCGGGGTACTCGTAGAAGCCGCCGCCACCTGCACGGCCGGGGCGGTTGTGCTTGCGCACCATGTCGGCAATCAACAGCTCGCCAGGGCCGGGCACATAGGTCTTGCCTTCCGCAGCGTAGTCGGCCTTGGTCTGGTCCATCACATGCAGGCTCAGCGTCAGCGAGGTTTCGTCGATCACGGCCAGGGGGCCCACGGGCATGCCCGACTGGATACCGGCGTTTTCGATCGCGGCGGCGGGGATGCCTTCGCCCAGCATGGCGGCGCCTTCCATCACGAAGGTGCCAAACACGCGGCTGGTGAAGAAGCCGCGCGAGTCGTTCACCACGATGGGGAACTTGCCCAGGGCCTGGACATAGTCGTAGGCACGGGCCACGGTTTCGTCGTCGGTGGCCTTGCCCTTGATGATTTCCACCAGCTGCATCTTGTCGACCGGGCTGAAGAAGTGGATGCCGATGAACTTCTCGGGCGCCGCGCTGGCGGTGGCCAGGCCGCTGATCGGCAGGGTAGAGGTGTTGGAGGCAAAGAATCCGCCGGGCGCCAGCAGGGGCTCGGACTCTTTGGTGACCTTGGCCTTGAGTTCGCGGTTCTCGAACACGGCTTCAATGATCAGGTCGCAGCCCTTGAGGTCGTCTACGGAGCCAGTGGCCTGGATGCGGTCCAGAATCTTCTTCTGGTCGTCTGCCGTCATGCGGCCCTTGTCGACTCGGCCCTGGGTGATCTTGGCGCTGTAGCTCTTGCCCAGATCGGCTTTTTCCTGGCTCACGTCCTTGAGCACCGTGGCAATGCCTTTGGCAGCTTGCGAGTACGCAATACCGGCACCCATCATGCCCGCGCCCAGCAGACCCACCTTGGAGGGCTTGAAGCGGGGCACGCCAGCGGGGCGGCTCTGGCCGCTCTTGATGGCGTTGAGGTTGAAGAAGAAGGTGTTGATCATGGCCTTGGCATTGATGCCGGTCATGAGCTTGGCCAGGTAACGGCTCTCGATGCGCAGCGCGGTGTCCAGATCCACCTGCAGGCCTTCGACCATGCAGGCCATGATGGCTTCTGGCGCGGGGTACAGACCGCGCGTCTGCTTTTTGATCATGGCCGGGGCCACAGGCAGCATTTGCGCCACGGCGGGATTGCTCGGCAGGCCGCCGGGCACCTTGTAGCCCTTGGTTTCCCAGGGGTGCTGGGCGGTGGGGTTGGCGGCGATCCAGGCCAGGGCCTTGGTACGCATCTCTGCCGCGGCGTTGTCACCGGGGGAAACCAGGTCGTGCACCAGACCCAGACCCTTGGCTTGCGAGGGGTTGAAGAGCTTGCCTTCGACCAGATAGGGCTGCGCGCCCATCAGGCCCAGATGGCGTGTCATCTTGGTCACGCCGCTGGCACCGGGCAGCAGGCCCAGCGTCACTTCGGGCAGGCCGAACTGGATCTTGCGATCGTCAATGGCAATGCGGTGGTGGCCCAGCAGCGCCACTTCCCAGCCACCGCCCAGTGCGGTGCCGTTGAGCAGGCTGACGATGGGCTTGCCCAGGGTCTCGATGGCGCGGAAGTTCTTTTTGAGGCGCTCGATCTCGGTGTAAATCACGGACGCATCGGAGGGCTTGAGGCGCATGGTGGCCTTGAGGTCGGCACCAGCGAAGAAGGTGGTTTTGGCCGAGGCCAGCAGGATGCCTTGGATAGCGTCCTTGTCCTTGAGGACCTGCGCGGCGAGTTCGTTCAGGTCTTCCTGCCACTGCAGGCACATGGTGTTGACCGGCGAGTTCGGTTCGTCGAAGGTGATGGTGGCAATGCCGTCAGCAAGAGAGTATTGGATGGTTTTCATGGTGCTATAAATTTAGTAGCTGCTTGCGCAATGAATACGGGGGCTAGAGGCCAATTTTGCTTAAAGTCGTTCGACAATGGTGGCAATGCCCATGCCGCCACCCACGCACAGCGTGGCCAGGCCGTAGCGCAGATTGCGGCGGTGCAGCTCGTCAATCAGCGTGCCCAGAATCATGGCGCCCGTAGCACCCAGGGGGTGGCCCATGGCGATCGCGCCGCCGTTGACGTTGACCTTGTCATGCGGCACCTTCATTTCCTTCATGAAACGCATCACCACAGCCGCAAAGGCTTCGTTGACTTCGAATAGGTCAATCTGGTCCACGGTCAGGCCGGCCTTGGCCAGCGCCTTGCGGGTGGCGGGCATGGGGCCGGTCAGCATGATGGTGGGGTCCGCACCAGACAGGGCGGTGGCTACGATGCGTGCACGGGGAGTCAGGTTGTGGGCCTTGGCAGCGGCTTCGTTGCCGATCAGTACCGCGGCAGCGCCGTCCACGATGCCCGACGAGTTGCCGGCGTGGTGGACGTGGTGGATACGCTCGACTTGCGGGTAGCGGGTGAGCGCCACCTGGTCAAAGCCCATGCCGCCCATCTGCTCGAACGCGGGCTTCAGACCGGCCAGGCCTTCCAGGGTGGTGTTGGGCTTGATGAACTCGTCCCTGGCCAGAATCACCTGTCCCAGGAAGTCCTTGACGGGCATGACCGAGCGGTCAAAGTAGCCCGCAGCCTGTGCAGCGGTGGCGCGTTTTTGGGATTCCAGTGCGAAGGCGTCCACGTCCTGGCGGCTAAAACCTTCGATGGTGGCAATCAGGTCGGCGCCAATGCCCTGGGGCACAAAGGCGGTCTGCGAATTGGTTTCCGGGTCCATGGCCCAGGCACCGCCGTCGGAGCCAATTGGCACGCGGCTCATGCTCTCCACGCCGCCGGCGACCACCAGGTCTTCCCAGCCGGAGCGCACCTTTTGGGCGGCCATGTTGACGGCTTCCAGGCCCGAGGCGCAAAAGCGGTTGATCTGCACACCAGCGGCCTGGAAATCCCAGCCGGCCTTGAGTGCGGCGACCTTGGGGAGTACCGAGCCCTGTTCTCCCACGGGAGAAACCACGCCCATGACCACATCGTCCACGCGTGCGGTGTCGAACTGGTTGCGCTGCTGCAGGTCGTTCAGCAGGTTGGCCAGCAGCGTCACGGGTTTGACTTCGTGCAGGCTGCCGTCTTTTTTTCCTTTGCCGCGCGGGGTGCGGATGGCATCAAATACAAATGCTTCGGTCATGGGGGGCTCCAGGGGTTCCAGGGTGGTTGGACAGAATTAATGCGTTTTGGAGTATATTGCTTTTTACCAAGCAAACGCTTTGTATAAATATTTACCCCCTAATTTACAGGTGCAGCATGATCGAAAGAACACTTTTTTCCACAGACCACGAGTCGTTTCGCGATAGCTTTCGTCGCTTTGTCGAAAAGGAAATCACGCCTTTTCATGCCGATTGGGAAGAGCAGGGGTATGTGGCGCGCGAGGTCTGGAACAAGGCCGGCGAGAACGGTTACCTGTGCATGACTATGCCCGAGGAATACGGTGGCTCCGGTGCCGACAAGCTGTATTCGGTGGTATTGATGGAGGAGCTGGCGCGCGCCGGCGTGTCCGGCATTGGCTACGGACTGCACAGCGAAATCGTGGCGCCCTACATCCTGCATTACGGCACCGAGGAACAAAAAGCCAAATACCTGCCCAAGCTGGCCAGTGGCGAAATGATTGGTGCGATTGCCATGAGTGAACCCGCCGCGGGCTCCGACCTGCAGGGCATCAAGTCCACGGCCATCGAGCAGCCAGACGGCAGCTACCTGCTCAATGGCAGCAAGACTTTTATCACCAATGGCTGGCATGCCGATCTGGTGGTGGTGGTGGCCAAGACCAATCCGGCCGCCGGTGGCAAGGGCACCAGCCTGTTGCTGGTGGAGCGCGGCATGCCCGGCTTTTCCGTTGGCAAGCGTCTCAAGAAACTTGGTCTCAAGGCGCAGGATACGTCGGAGCTGTTCTTTGACAACGTGCGCGTGCCGGCCGACAACCTGTTGGGTGGCAAGCCCCAGGAAAACCGGGGCTTTATCTGCCTGATGGAGCAGTTGCCCTGGGAGCGCCTGCAGATCGCCATTGGTGCGGTGGCATCGGCCCAGGCTGCGATCAACTGGACCGTGGACTACGTGAAGGAGCGCAAGGTGTTTGGCCAGCCCGTGGCGGCGTTCCAGAATACCCGCTACAAACTGGCCGAGATGCAGACCGAAGTGCAGGTGGCCCGCGTGTTCGTGGACAAGTGCTGCGAATTGATCTGCAAGGACCAGCTCGATACCGCGACGGCCAGCATGGCCAAGTACTGGTGCTCCGACCTGCAATGCAAGGTGATGGACGAATGCGTGCAGCTGTTTGGCGGCTACGGCTTCATGTGGGAATACCCGATTACGCGCGCCTATGCCGATGCACGGGTACAGCGCATCTACGGCGGGACCAACGAGATCATGAAAGAGGTGATTACCCGGTCCATGGGCCTGGCCGGGAAGTAAGAAACAGCACGGCCCCGATGGGGCCGTCGCATTCATTCTTTGTTTGGTGACTTACTTCGTGACGATAGAGAAGGTTCCGGGTGCCTTGTCAATCAGGCCAAAGAAGCGCACCAGATCCATCTTGCTGCCGCCGATCTTCAAATCGTCACTCAGCAGTGTGTCCTTGACGCCAGCGGTGCCTGCGATCATTTTCACGAAAATGGGCTTGGTGAGCGTCAGCGTGGCGTTGGCGTCCGAGGCTGGTTCTGCGCGCTTGAAGTGCAGCACGGCGTTTTCAATCCACAGCACATAAGACTCCTTGGTGTCGGTCAGCACCAGGTTCACCTTCAGATCCTTGCCCTCGGCGTCCGGACCATTCAGGCCAGCAGCCATGGCTTCCAGGAAACGCTCTATCGGGGTCTGGTGCAGCATTTCAATCACATCGGACTTGCTGATACCTTTGGTGGGCGGACCATTGCGCAGTTCTGCGGCAGCTGTCAGATAGCTGTTGCGCCACGTGGCCGCTTCTGCCATGTAAGCCATCTGCTCGTAGGTTTTTGCCAGAAGTTCTTTTGCACCCTTATGGTCTGGCTGGCCAAATACTGCCTGGTTGAGCAGCTCGGCGGCCCAGCGGTATTCGCCCTTGTCATACGCAGTTTGTGCGGCAGCAACGGCTTTGTCGGCACCACCGATCAGTTCCAGGTAGTGCTTGGCAGACTCCTGGGGCGGCAAGGGATTCAGATTGGCAGGGTTGCCGTCGTAAGCACCCATGTAGAACTGGTAAACCGCCTTGGTGTTGTGGCGCAAATCACCGTAATAGCCTCGCGTACCAAAGTAACTGGAAAGCGACTTGGGCAAGATGACTTTGTCTGCAATCTCACGCGGCGTCAGGCCCGCGTTGAGCAAGCGCACCGTCTGGTCGTGGGTGTACTTGTAAACGTCACGGTGCATGGTGATGAATTCTGCAATGCGGGCTTTGCCCCAGATCGGCCAGTTGTGCTGGCCGACATAAATCTCTGCATCACTCAACTGGTCCAGCGCCTGCTGCATGTACTCGGACCAGCGCAGCGCATCACGCACCTTGGCACCCCGTACGGGCAACAGGTTGTGCATGGTCATGGCCAGGTTTTCTGCGCCACCGTAAAGCTTCTTGTCCGGCACCGCAAACGTCATTTCAGCCGGCGCTTCGGCGCCTGGCACGTTATGGAATACAAATCGCACCCCATCCAGAACCAGTTCTTCGGTGGGCTTGGTGATCAGTTGGGTGGGCGCAAGAATGCCCACTGCGCCGTAAACCACGTTTTTGCCTAGTCCCGTGTCCACATTGCCTTTGGCGGAGCGTTCCAGATTTTTGCCGAACTGGTACATGGAGCGGCGCCCCATGGCAGAGCCCACCATCACGTTCTCACCTGTGGATTCCTCCATGAAGCCCGCCGATGCCAGCACGGGAACTTTGCGTTTGGCCACTTCTTCAGGCGTAATGATGCCTAGCGCCCCTCCAAAATGATCGGCATGGCTGTGCGTAAAAATAAGCGCCGTGACCGGCTTGTCGCTCAAGTGTTTGCGCGCAAAAGCCATGGCGGCGCTGGCACTCTCGCGGCTGGTGAGTGCATCCACCACGATCCAGCCAGATTTGCCCTCAATCAGGGTGATGTTGGCAATGTCAAAACCACGCAATTGGTAGACGCCGTCTGTGACTTTGAAAAGACCCATCTGTGCATTCAGTAGCGCGTGACGCCATAAGCTCGGATTGACCGTGTCCGGGGCTTGCCCTTCAATGAACTGGTAGGCGTCGTAGTCGTGCAGTACGGTTCCGTCTGCGGACAGCACTTTGCCATTGGGTCGGGCAATAAAGCCGCGCTTGGCGTCTTCAAAGTCTTGTTGGTCACCCAGCTTCAGGTCCTTGGCCAACTGTGTATTGGCTTGGATAGTTGCAGGTGTGGCTTCCCCCGCTGCACCGCCGACGCCGGTGTTTTTGCTGCAACCGGCAGCCAGCACAGTGCACGCCGCCAAAAGCATGTAACTGATCTTCTTCATGGGTTTCTCCTCGGGAAATTGCTATTATTGTTATAGCAGCTTATGCATATAAATAGAGGGCTGGAGTGAGATTTGACTCTAAGATTTGCACTCCTCAAGTCTGTATCGCAAAAGAGCCCAGCAGGAGCCCGGCCCGCTTTTTCAAGCGCTGGGCGGGCTCCGTCAAATCAGGAGACGCGCTTCATGACCGGTGGGTCGTACCGCTGTTCCACAATCTCCTGCGATGGCATGTAGTTGCGCATCGTGATGTTGAAATTGCCGCTCTTGGGTGCAGGCAACCAGTTGCTGACCTTGTCCTCGGACGGGCGCTCGGTCTGGATATAAATACGCAGGCCACCATCTGCATCGAACTTGAGGCCCTTCATGTTTTCACGAATCGCCCAGCGGTTGGCGTCGTTCACCACCAAGTTGAAATCCTGGTACATGGTGAAGGACCAGAACGCCTCGACTTTTGGAAACTGGTCTTTGCGCATATACAGCTCATACTTGCCGTTGCTATTGAGCCGCTCGCCATTTTGGTCCTGCGAAGCCCACAGGTAGGTGCATTCACGCGGAGGGTGCGCCACGATGCCCCACAGCGACTGCCATGCCGAACGCATGATGTAGTCGGTGGTCTTGGCCTGCCCGATATTGGTGGGGAAGTAAAACCAGCCATTGACCGACCGCGCCCACGGGCGCTCTACGTGCGAGCGCAGCGCGGGCAGGCCGTCGCGGGCGGCACGGGCCAGGCCGCGCAGGGTGTCGGGGTCGTTTTTGGAAAGATCCATGCCTGGCCCGATGTGGACCGTCTTGAAGCCCTGCAGCAGGATTTCGTCAATGGCGGGCGGCGGGTTCTCCGTCAGCATGTGGTTCAAGATGGCGAAGGGGCGTAGCGGGTTGCCCTTGAACTGCGTGACGTCGAACACGTTGTTGTCGTTCGGCGTAAACGTGCGGCCTGCCAAAAAGTCATCCATCGGCGTGAACTGGGCCTGCTTGAATTTGGCCTTGGCCCAGGCCACCTCGGCGGCATCGTCCTGGTCGATACGCAGGCGCACCAGGGCAAACAGCCACTTTTGCTCGCACTGCAATACGCGGTCGAATTTGCCCTTGGGGATTTTGCCCGTCCAGCCCGGAGGGACCAGCAGGAAGTTGCCAAAAATGGGTCCACCAGAACGCTTGCTGATGTAGGCAAAGTTATTGGTGTACAGGTCCGACAACTGCACCGAGAAGTAATGGCCTTCGGGGTCCTGGGTGGTCAGCACCATGGGGCCTTTGCGCAAATCAATGAAGGCACCGGCATAGACCGTGTCGGTGTTGAACGAGCCGCCGTTGCGGAAGTTTGAAGTCGCGACAAAGTCCTTGGGGCTGATAAAGGCATTCAGCGGTACCTGCTGCCCCATTGGATCCTTGTTGAAGGTGTAGCTCAGACTGGCCATATAGACCAGCGGGAAACCGTATTCAAACGCCTGCATGCCGATGGCATAGGCATGTGCCTCGCGCGGGTTCCCCACGCCTTCCTGCCCCTTGAGCATGTCCAGTTGCGCGGGGTGCACCTTTTTTTCTTCCTGCGCCAGGCTCAAACCGGGCGTCAGACCTGCCAGTCCTGCCCCCATTGCCATCATTGAATGCCTAAACAGTTCGCGACGTTCCATTGTTGTCTCCGTTGTTGTTTTTTAGATGAGGTGCATTCTGGAGTTCGGCTGATAATTCGTCCAATGCATTGTTTACATCAACTCAATGAGCGGAGTGCATCGTGTTCGAATTACGGCATCTAAGACATGCATTGGGTCTGGCGGAGCATCGCAATTTTGCCCGTGCGGCCGAGGCAATGCACATTTCCCAATCCGCACTCAGTCGCAGCATTCAGTCGCTGGAAGAGTCGCTGGAGGTCATCCTGTTTGACCGTTCACATGGCGGCGTGGAGCCCACCATTTTTGGACAACTGTTGCTCAAGAACGCACGTGACCTGGATTTGGCTGCACGCGACCTGCAACGTGAGATCGAACTGGCGAAGGGGCTGTCGAGTGGTGAACTCAAGATTGGTGTGGGGCCCTGGGGCGCAGCGGTGCTGGCTGGTGCGGTGGTGGGTTCCATGAGTTTGCAATATCCGCACCTCACCGTGAACCTGGTGATTTGTCCGTGGAAAGAAATGCCAGCGCGCCTGAACACCCGGGAAGTCGATCTGGCCATCATCAACAGTAGTGATGTACCTGTTGATGATGAAATAGAAGTCCAGCCATTGCTGAAGCACCCGTCCTTGCTGGTGTGCCGTGCCAATCACCCCCTGAGCAAGTTCGCCGCTCCAACCGCCCGCGATGTGTTCGCATTTCCATTGGCCGCGCCCAATTTGCCGTCGGGTGCCATTGAACAGGTTTTGTCGCATTTGCCAGCCGAACTGCGGGCTGCAGTGCTGAAACGGGGGGTGATGCGCATTACGTGTGACAGTTCTTCTGTGCTGAAGAGCGTTATCTTCCACAGTGACGCGCTGACCGTGATGAATGCGTTCATGGTGCTTGAAGAACTGCGCAGTGGCAAACTGATAACCCTTCCTGGTATCAATTTGGGTGTGGGGGGGCAGTTTGGAGTGGTGCGGCTTCGCCGACGCACATTGTCTGTAGCGGCACAGCGCTTTATTGAACTGTTGTTTGAGCGTGATGCCGAACTTGCGCTGGAAGAGGAAGCATATCTGGGCAAGTAGCGTTTCCGCAGATGAGACCCAGGGGATTACGGACTTTTGTTGCCGGCCGGCCGGGAGGCAAGAAGCAGTGCGCTGATCTGCGCATCCTTATCGCGCCAGAGTTGTTGCACCCAGGCGGAAAACGCTTCGCGAAATGCGGCATCCTGTCCGTAGTCACCGTGCAGCAGTTCTTCGGGGATAGGCAGGCGGCGCACACGCACCACCACACGACGCAGCTTGCCGCTCAGGAATTCTCCGAAGGTGGGCACCCCATCGGGGTACACGATGGTCACGTCCAGAATGGCGCGAAATTTGTCGCCCATCGCGTTCAGGGCCAGCGCCATGCCGCCAGCCTTGGGCTTGAGCAGGTGGGTGTAGGGTGATTGCTGCTTGGCATGCTTGGCAACGGTAAACCGCGTGCCCTCCAGGAAGTTCATCACGCTGGTGGGAATCAGGGCGAACTTGGCGCAGGCTTTGCGGGTGGTTTCCTGGTCTTTGCCGCGCATCTCGGGGTGTTTGCGCAGGAATTCCTCGCTGTGCCGGCGCATGAACGGAAAGTCCAGGGCCCACCAGGCCAGGCCCATCACCGGCACCCAGATCAGCTGCTGTTTGATGAAAAACTTGAGCAGGGGAATGCGCCGGTTGAGCAGGTATTGCAGCACCAGAATATCCACCCAGGACTGGTGGTTGCTGTTGACGAGGTACCAGCTGCGTGGGTCCAGCCCTTCAATTCCCTCCACATCCCACCGCACCTGTTGCGTGAGGTTCATCCAGCCCTTGTTGCCTGAAATCCAGGACTCGGCGATGAACAGCAGGATGGGGTCAATCCGCAGCCGTACGGCCTTGAACGGCAGCACAAACTTCAGGGATGCGAACAGCAGCAGAATGGGGACCCAGAAAAAAATATTGAGCACCATCAGCAGGGTGGCAATGAAGGCAACCAGGGGGGCGGGCAGTGAATTGAGCATGGTCTCTATTGTGAAGTGTAGAAGCACACGGTATTGCGTCCCCGGTCCTTGGCGCGGTACATGGCAATATCGGCCTGCTTGAGCAGTGTGTCTGCAGAAACGCTTTTGCCCAGGAACATCGTGATGCCTATGCTGGGTGTCACCACATGGCTCTGGCCTTTGATCCCATAGGGCTCGTTCAGGCTGTCAATGATTTTGTGGGCCACGGTGGCGGCGTGCAGGCGGGCGTTGTCTTCAGCCACGCTGAGGTCCTGCACCAGCACCACAAACTCATCGCCTCCCAGACGCGCGACGGTATCGATGGCACGGCTGCACTGCAGCAACCGCCGCGCGACTTCCTGCAGCAACAGGTCGCCCACATCGTGGCCGTAGTTGTCATTGAGCAGCTTGAACTGGTCGAGGTCGAGAAACAGCAGTGCAGCGTGTTTTTGCGCCCGGTAGCTCGACAGAAGCGCACTGTGCAGCCGGTCGTTGAGCAGGCGGCGGTTGGGCAATCCGGTGAGGCTGTCATGAAAAGCCAGGTGCTCGATGGCATGTTCGGCGAGCTTGCGCTCCGTGACGTTGCGTGCAATGGCAATGTAACGGTCCTCTTCACCGGGAATCGTCGGTTTGCGCACCAACGAGAGCTCGAACCAGTGTTTCCCGCTGGAGAGTTGCAGGCTGTACTGCTTGCCGTCGGAGCGGCCCGTGGCTTTGGCCTCATCGAGTGCCGCCTGGCATACCTCGGCGGCGTCTCTGGGAAGCACATTCCATAGAGATCGTCCGATCTGGTTCTCGACAGCGGTAATCAGCTCGGTGTTGCCGTGGACATGCATGGCGCGGTAAGTACCGGCGCCATTGAATTCAATCAGCAAGTCCGGCATGGCCGACAGGGTGGCCTGCAGTTCAGCCTGTGTGGTGAGTAACTGGTGTTCTGCTTCCTTGCGCGTGGACACGTCCATCAGGGTGCCGACCATGCGTTGGGCGGATCCGTCCTGCCCCGTCTGTACCACCTTGCCGCGGCTGCTCAGCCAGACCCAGCGCCCGTCGGCATGGCGTGCGCGGTATTCAGCCTCATAGGCGGATGTTTCTCCATGCAGATGGGCTTGCATGGCATGCAGTGCCTGTGGCAGATCGTCCGGGTGGATCAGGTGGCCCCAGGCACGGCGTTTGGTACTTTCCTCTGTATCGCGGCCCAGCATCCTGCAGCTGTGCACATCCATGCGGTAGCCTTTTTCCTGCGTGAGGTCGTGGTCCCACCGTCCCAGGTCCGCGCTCATGAGGGCCAGCTCCAGCTGCTCGGAGGTATCGCGCAGTTGGGTCTCGGTTGCTTTGCGCTGCTGGATGTTGCGCGCGATGCATACCAGGCCAACACACTGGCCATCAGCATCCAGGTAAGGTGTCTTGACGATTTCGTACAGGGTGGGGGTAAGCCCGTCGGGCCCGCGCATCTGTTCTTCCAGCAACACCGTGCGTCCGGCCTGGTAGGCCAGGGCATCGCTGGCCTGAACCGCCTGGGCCGTGGCTTCGTCCACCCACTGGGCATCGCTGGTGCCGACAATCATGTCCGGAGTGACCTGCAGGCTTTCGGCAAACGCCTGGTTGCAGGTGATGTACTTGCCCTGCAAATCCTTCATCCAGACACGGTCCGGAATGGTCTGCAGCACGTTTTGCAACATGGTTTCGCTCTGACGCAAGGCGGCGACTGCTGTGCGCTCGCGGGTGATGTCCTCCACCGTGCCTTCGAAGTACAGCGGAGTTCCTGACGCATCGCGTACCAGCTGGGCATGCTCGCGTATCCACATGTGCTCCCCGGTCATGTAACGGATCGCCTCGGACTCAAAGTTGTGGACCCGCCCCTTTTGCAGCAGTGTCTGGTAGAACAGGGCGCGTCGGGAGGGATCGAGACAGGGGTTGGGAATGAACTCACCCTTTTCGGCGCGCATCTGGGCCTCGCTCGCAAAGCCATTGAGGCGCAGCAGGGCTGGATTCACGCGCAGGATGGTTCCGTCCATGCCCAGCCGATAGGCTCCGATGGGGAGCAGATCGACGAGCGATCGCAGGTCGCCTTGTGGTGCGGATGCCATGTCCGCCGGGCCTATTTCAGGCTGCCCGAAAGAAACTGCGCCAGGCGTTCGCTGCGGGGATTTGCCAGCACCTGGGCCGGGTTGCCTTCTTCTTCCACCAGGCCCTTGTGCAGGAAGATCAGATGGTTGGCGACTTCGCGGGCAAAGCCCATCTCATGGGTCACCACCACCATGGTGCGACCTTCCTGGGCCAGATTTTTCATGACCTTGAGCACTTCGGTGACCAGTTCGGGGTCGAGTGCGCTGGTAGGTTCATCGAACAGCATGACCTCGGGCTCCATGGCCAGGGCACGGGCAATGGCCACACGCTGCTGCTGGCCGCCACTGAGGTGTGCGGGATAGCTGTCTTCCTTGCCTTCAAGTCCCACCTTGGCGAGGTACTTGCGCGCGATATCCACGGCGTGGTCTTTGGGAACGCCCATGACATGCACTGGCGCTTCAATGATGTTCTGCAACACCGTCATATGCGCCCACAGGTTGAAGTGCTGAAACACCATGGCCAGTTTGGTGCGCATGCGGGCCAGCTGCTTGGGGTCTACCGCATTGAGTTCCCCGCTTTTGGCTGGTGCCAGCTTGAGCTCTTCGCCGGCCACGATGATGCGGCCTTCGTTGGGTTTTTCCAGCAGGTTGATGCAGCGCAAAAAAGTGCTCTTGCCCGAGCCAGAGCTGCCAATGATGCTGATGACATCGCCTGCATGGGCCGACAGGGAGACTCCCTTGAGCACCTCGTTGGACCCAAAGCGCTTGTGGATGTTCTCGACCTGAAGTTTGAGGGACGGGGTATTCATGTGTTGATTCTCAAGGCGTGGGCTCAGGCGCCCAGCAACTCGCCGGTTCGAAAGGGAATGGCGCCGGCAATCTTGCCGAGTTCACCACCGCTGGTGATGTAGCGGTCGCGAATGCGGGCGTACAACACGCCGTCCACACCCGCCGTGACGGCGTGGCTCTGGCCCGAAAGGGGATCAATGACTTCCGCGACCAGGTCGCCCTTGCGCATCTGCTGGCCGACCTGGGCTGCGAACACCACGACACCCGGGGCGGGCGCACGCAGTGTTTCGGACCCGGCCAGGGGGGTGGGCTGGCACAGGGCTGCGGGAATCTGGACAGGGATATCGCAGGCCAGCACACCGATGTGCTGCAGGAATGCGTGTAGCGCAACGGCATCGCCCTGGGCCAGCGCATGCGACACATCGGCTTCTCCGCGCAGCTCGATGGTGGTGCTGCAGCAGCCCTGGGGCAAGGGGGCGCTGATGCCGGCACCCTTTATGGCCTCGGCCAGCTGCCACCAGGCGCCCGACAGACACTCGTCAATCGGGCCGCTCCCCGAGTTTTTGGCGAGCAGGATAGCGCGGCTGCCCAGCAGGTGGGCCAGGGGCGCCATCTGGGGCCAGCAGGGTTCTTCGGTGTAGAAATGCACCACCCCTTCGCAGTCGCAATGCAGGTCCAGCATGTAGTCGGCGTCGTGCGACAGCGTCAGCAGGGTGCGGCGCAGACTCTCCAGTTCGGTGGTGGGCTGCCAGTCGGCCAGGTACTGGGCCATGGCCTTGCGCACCATAGCGACATTGGCTTGCCCATCGCTGCCCAGGGTGTCTATGACCTGGGGGAAGACGGCTTTGGCCAGGTCGGGATAGTGGCGGTTGAAGTTTTCCGACGTGTCGAGTTCAAACCGTCCCATGGGCTTGTGGTCCAACCGCTGGGCCAGGCCGATGGGATTGGCCACAGGGACCAGAATGACTTCGCCCAGCACGGCGCCCGCCTGGTCCGCCGCTTCCAGCAAGGGTCGCAGGTGGTGCGCAGCCAGCATGCCCGGCAGCTCTTCGGCGTGCAGGCTGGCCTGGATGGTGACCTTGGGCCGCGCGCCAGGCGTGCCAAAGTGAAAACTGGTCAGTGTCTTCTGGGAACCGAGGCTTTGAGACAGGAGGGGATGGTCAATGCGTTGCATGGATGGCTCGGGTTACGCGCTAGTGTTTTCTGGGCGCCAGATAGGCCAGAAAATGCTTTTCCGCCAGACGGAACACACCAATCAGGCAGAAAGATGCCACCAGGTAAATGGCTGCAGCGGCAATATACGCTTCAAACGGCAGGTAGTAATCCGAGTAGATGCGGCTGGCCGCGGCCGTGACGTCCAGCATGCTGGGCACTGCACTGGCCAGGCTGGTGCTTTGCAGCATCATGACCACTTCGTTGCTGTAGGCCGGCAGGGTGCGGCGCATGGCGCTGGGCAACACCACTCGCAGCATGACCTGGAAGCGGCTCATGCCAAAAGCCTGGGCTGCTTCAATCTCGCCTGCGTTGGTTTCACGGATGGCGCCAGCCAGCATTTCGGCGGTATAGCCCGCGGTGTTCAGGCTGAACGCCAGCAGAGCGCAGAAGAAAGGTTCCTTGAAGTGGGTCCAGGGCCAGACGTCGTCCCAGCGGGCCTGAATCCACTCCAGTTGCCCCAGGCCGTAATAGATCATGTAGACCTGAATCAGCAGCGGGGTTCCGCGAATCACATAGGTATAGGCACCCACGATCCAGCGCAGGGGTGCCCAGGGCCCGGTCAGTGCCAGCGCAAACAGCAGGGCCAGCACGGCGCCAATGCCCAGCGATGAAAACAGCAGGCCCAGGGTGGTGAGGATGCCGGTGGCATACAGCTCCAGATTCTGCGGTTCGAAAATGACATGCCACTTCATGACAGTTGCCCCCGCTTGGTGCCCAGGCTGTAGCGTGCGTTGAGCTTTTTCAGTGCATACAGCGAGACGGTGGTGTACAGCAGGAACAGGCCGGCGGTGAACAGGAAGAAGGCAAACGGTGAGCGGGTCGCTGCGCTGGCCTGCTTGGCCAGGTAGGTCATTTCTTTCAGGCCAATCAGGCTGACCAGCGCGGTGGACTTGATCAGTACCAGCCAGTTGTTGGTAAAGCCGGGCAGGGCGTAGCGCACCATCTGGGGAGCGGTGATGCGCAGGAAAGTTTGCGTGCGTCCCATGCCGAAGGCCCAGGCCGCTTCCATTTGTCCCTTGGGAATCGACAGAATGGCGCCCCGAAAGGTTTCGGTCATGTAAGCGCCGTAAATGAAGCCCAGGGTCAGAACACCGGCCAGAAATGGGTTGATGTCGATGGTGGCTTTGCTGCCCGAGAGCTCGAGCAGGTGGTTGATGCCAATGGTGCCACCGTAAAAAACGAGGAGCATGACGACCAGGTCCGGGACGCCCCGGATCACGGTGGTGTAGCTCGATGCAATGGATACCAGTACCGGGCGGCCCGACAGCTTGGCCGCTGCACCCAGCAGCCCCAGCACGATAGATACCAGCAAGGCACACAGGGAAACGCCCACCGTCAGTACCGAGCCCTGCAGAATGGCCGTGTAGTAGGAAGATTGCATGGATGGGCAGGCTGTAAAAACAAAAGCGACGGTACGCCGAACCAGCGCGCCGTCGCTTGTCTGTTGCGATTACTCGCCGTAGACGTCGATGTTGTACTTGGCGAAGTACTTGTCGTTGAGCGTCTTGTAGGTGCCGTTGCTACGGATGGTTTTGATGGCAGCGTTCAACTCGCCCTTGAGCTTGTCTTCACCCTTGCGCATGGCAACGCCTACGCCGTAACCATAGTACTTGGGTTCACGCAGGTCCGGGCCCACCAGCTGGTAGTTGGCGCCTTCCGGCTTGGACAGGAAACCGCCGGACACTTCCAGGTAGTCGGCCACAGTACCATCCAGGCGGCCGGACTTGATGTCCAGGTAGACCTGGTCCTGGGCTTCGTAGGAGTTCACCACCACACCGGCAGTCTTGAGTTCACCCATGGCGTACTTCTCTTGGGTAGAGCCCTTCAGAACACCAATCTTCTTGCCCTTGATGGAAGCAACGTCGGTGAACTTGACGGTTTTCTTCAGCACGATGCGGCTGGGGGTGTTGTAGTACTTGTCGGTGAAATCCACTTCCTTCATGCGTTCGTCGGTGATGGACATGGAGCTAATGATCACGTCGTACTTCTTGGCGGTCAGGCCGGGGATCATGCTGTCCCACACCTGCTCGACAAATTCGCACTTGCGCTTGACCTGCTCGCACAGGGCGCTGGCGATGTCCACGTCAAAGCCGGTGGGCTTGCCGTCGGCGGTCTTGAAAGTGAAGGGTTCGTAGGTAGGGTCGATAGCGACCTTCAGCACTGCGGGTTCAGGTGCTGGTGCAGCAGCGGCGGGTGCAGAAGCAGGCGCTGCGGCGGGTGCCGGGGCAGCTTCTTCCTTTTTGCCACATGCGGCCAACAGCGATGCGACAGCCACTGCCAGAAGTATTTTCTTCATATCTGATCCTTGAAAACCCGGAGATAGTGATCCGGGAGGGTTAATGAAAACTGAAAAATCGATTTTACGGGCATCGGTATGCAATTTTGGTGCCGCCCGAGACTTTGGGGTTGGGGTTTGTACGGTGACGCAGGAGCCCATCTCGTCTTTTTGCGCGATGATTGGCCGATGACAACCCTTCGCGTCGCACTGATTGGCTACGGCAATGCTGGCCGCATTTTTCATGCCCCCCTGATCGGCGGGGTGCCGGGCCTGGAACTGGCTGTGGTCAGCTCCAGCAAACCACAGGCCGTGCTGGCAGACTGGCCGCAGGTGCGTGTGGTAGCCACTCCACAGGAGGCTTTTGCGAGTCCTGACGTGGATCTGGTGGTGATTGCCACCGGCAACGAGAGCCATTTCCCGCTGGCCGAGCAGGCGTTGCATGCCGGCAAACATGTGGTGGTGGACAAGCCCTGCACCGTCACGCTGGCCCAAACGGAGGCGCTGCGGGCGCTGGCCCGGTCTGCGGGCAAGGTGCTTACCGTGTTCCAGAACCGCCGCTGGGATGCGGACTTTCTGTCCCTGCGGCAGGTGCTGGCGAGTGGCGAACTGGGGCGCATCGTGCACTTCGAGTCGCACTTTGACCGCTACCGCCCGGTGGTGCCAGACCGCTGGCGCGAACAGGACTTGCCGGGCTCGGGCCTCTGGTTTGATCTGGGGGCGCACCTGGTGGACCAGGCCCTGCAGCTTTTTGGTGCCCCGCAGGATATCCTGCTTGACACCGCCGTCCAGCGCGATGCCGCCCAGGTCAATGACTACTTTCACGCCCAGCTGCGCTACGGCGGAGCCCAGTCCGGCTTGCGGGTGCTGCTGCATGCGGGGGCGCTGGTTCCTGCGCAGGGGCCCCGCTTTGTGGTGCACGGCACACGCGGCAGCTTCGTCAAATACGGGCTCGACGTACAGGAGGACGCGCTCAAGGCTGGTGGTCGGCCGCACTGGGACGCTACCGGGGAGTGGGGCCGGGACCCCCAGGTTGGCACGCTGACCATCTACCGGCAGGCATGGACGCAAACGTCTGCAGCTCCCGACATCGCGGGCAACTACCTGGCCTATTACGCCGGGCTGCGGGATTTCCTGCGGGGGCAGGCCGATGCCCCCCCGGTCACCCCGGAGCAGGTCTACCGCGCCATGCAACTGCTGACCCTGGGCGAACACAGTGCGCAGCAGGGGCGATTTCTGCCCGTGGACCCCATAGTGCCCTTATAGGGTGTGTTGCCAAGCGCAAGCCCGTACACTCGGGGACCCATTTCCCGAGTGCCATGAACGCCCCTGTTGACGTCTCCTTTTTCGCGCGTGCTGCCAAGCCGCTGACCAGTTACCGCAAGTACTGGGCGGCCCGCTTTGGCACGGCCCCCTTCCTGCCCATGAGCCGCGCCGAGATGGACAAGCTGGGTTGGGACAGTTGCGACATCGTTCTGGTGACCGGCGACGCCTATGTCGACCACCCCAGTTTTGGCATGGCGGTGATTGGCCGCATGCTCGAAGCGCAGGGTTTCCGGGTCGGCATCATCGCCCAGCCCGACTGGACCAGCGCCGAGGCCTTCAAGGCTTTGGGCAAACCCAACCTGTTCTGGGGCGTGACCGCGGGCAACATGGATTCCATGATCAACCGCTACACCGCGGACCGCAAGATCCGCAGTGACGACGCCTACACGCCCGGTGACGTGGGCGGCAAGCGTCCGGACCGCGCTGCGATCGTCTACAGCCAGCGTTGCCGCGAAGCGTTCAAGGACGTGCCCATTGTGCTGGGGGGCATTGAAGGCAGCCTGCGCCGTATCGCCCACTACGACTACTGGAGCGACAAGGTGCGCCGCAGCATCGTGGTAGATGCCAAGTGCGACCTGCTGTTGTACGGCAATGCCGAGCGCGCACTGGTCGAAGTGGCCCACCGCCTGGCCGCCAAAGAGCCGGTGGAGAAGATTACCGACGTGCGCGGAACCGCCTTTGTGCGCCGCACCGACGACGAGACCGCTGTGGGCTGGTTTGAGATTGATTCGACGCACGTGGACGAGCCAGGCCACGTCGAAGCGCACATCAATCCCTATATGAGCACCTCGGAGCAGGCCAGCGCGCAGGGGGGCAGTTGCTCCAAGGACGAGGGTGCTACAAATTCAGGAGCTGCTCGCGCAGAGTCCACGGGGGCTAGAGGCCAAAATGATGCTAAATCGGCCGATGTAAAGCCCATTGCGTTTGTGGCTAACCCGGCGCTGCATGGCAAGCTCAAGATGCCGCCACGCGACCGCAGTGTCATCCGCCTGCCCAGCTATGAGCAGGTCAAGAGCGACGCCGTGCTCTATGCCCACGCCAACCGCGTTCTGCACCTCGAAACCAACCCCGGTAACGCCCGCGCAATGGTGCAGGCACATGGCGAAGGCGTGACCGCGCGCGATGTGTGGATCAACCCGCCGCCTATTCCGCTGACCACGGCCGAGATGGACTTTGTGTTCGACCTGCCGTATGCGCGCAGCCCGCACCCCAGCTACGCCGACGAGAACGGCAGCCATGAAGGCGCCACCAAAATCCCGGCGTGGGAGATGATCCGCTTCTCGATCAATATCATGCGCGGCTGTTTTGGCGGCTGCACGTTTTGCTCCATCACCGAGCACGAGGGCCGCATTATCCAGAGCCGCTCGGAAGACTCGGTGATCAAGGAAATCGAGGACATCCGCGACAAGGTCAAGGGCTTCACCGGCACCATTTCCGACCTGGGTGGCCCCACCGCCAATATGTACCGCCTGGGCTGCCGCAGCCCCGAGATCGAGGCCGCCTGCCGCAAGCCCAGCTGCGTTTACCCCGGCATCTGTCAGAACCTGACCACCGACCACGGCCCGCTGATAAAGATCTACCGGCGGGGCCGCGCACTCAAGGGCATCAAGAAGATTCTGATTGGCTCGGGCGTACGCTACGACCTGGCTGTGCAAAGCCCGGAATATGTCAAGGAGCTGGTACAGCACCACGTGGGGGGCTACCTGAAAATTGCGCCCGAGCACACCGAGCAGGGCCCGCTCACCAAGATGATGAAGCCGGGCATCGGCACCTACGACAAGTTCAAGACGCTGTTTGAAAAATACACGCTGGAGGCTGGAAAAAAGCAGTTTCTGATTCCGTACTTCATCGCCGCCCACCCGGGCACCAGTGACGAAGACATGATGAACCTGGCCGTCTGGCTCAAGAAAAACGGCTTCCGCGCCGACCAGGTGCAAACCTTTTACCCCAGCCCCATGGCCACCGCCACCGCGATGTACCACACCGGCCTGAATCCGCTCAAGGGCGTGCACCGGGACGAGCGCGGCGAGAAGGTGGATGTGGTGCGCGGTGAAAAGCGCCGCCGCCTGCACAAGGCCTTTTTGCGTTACCACGACCCCGCCAACTGGCCGCTGCTGCGCGAAGCGCTCAAAGCCATGGGCCGCGCCGACCTGGTCGGCAATGGCAAGCACCACCTGATTCCCACTTTCCAGCCTTTGGGCGATGGCGGCTACCAGAGTGCACGCAAGAAGAACTCGACCCCCGTAGCGGGCAAGCCCGCTGCCAAAGTGGCACCGGCGCAACCCGTCAAGGGTCGCATGCTGACCCAGCACACCGGCTTGCCCCCGCGGGCCACCGGAGGAACCCGTCCGGGCAGCCCGGTCGGTGGTGGCAAACGTAAGGGACGCTAGCCCCCTCAGGCGCGTTCATTTGACGGTGGCTTGACGAAAGACAAGCCGCCCGTTGACAGGCGCCGGTATTCTCGCGGTTCCATTTCTTGAAGGAACCGTATGGATGCGGATGTCGTGATTGTGGGAGCCGGCCCGGCCGGGTTGTGCATGGCGCGGGCCTTGAGCGGACGCCAGCTCAAAATCCTCGTGGTCGAGCAGCAGGCCCAGGCGAGCATCGAGCAGCCCGCCTTTGACGGCCGCGAGATCGCGCTCACCCAGAAGTCTGCCGAGCTGATGAAGGCGTTGGGCCTGTGGGAGCGCATCGACGCCTCGGCCATTGCCCCCTTGCGCGACGCCAAGGTGATGGACGGACCCTCCACCTATGCGATGGTGATTGGCCATGAACTGGGCAAGCGCACTGAGTTGGGCTGGCTGGTGTCCAACCACCTGATCCGCCAGGCTGCAGTCGATTCCATGCAACAGGCCCAGAAAGACCACGGCGACATCACGCTGCTGACAGGGGTCAAGGTGACCGATGTGCGCAGCGATGCCGACGGTGGCACGGTGACGCTGGAAGACGGCCAGGTGTTGCGCGCCCGGTTGATCGTGGCGGCCGACAGCCGTTTTTCCACCACCCGGCGCATGATGGGCATCTCGGCGCATATGCACGATTTCGGCAAGAACATGCTGGTGTGCACCATGGCGCACGACCAGCCACACGACTTCACCGCCTGGGAGTGGTTTGACTACGGCCAGACCCTGGCGCTGCTGCCCATGAACCCGGACCCGGTGACCGGGCTGCACCGCGCGTCGGTGGTGATCACGCTGCCCAGCCAGCAAACCGAGCAACTGATGCAGATGGATGCACAGGAATTCGGCCGCAATGTGTCCCGGCGCTTCCAGAACCGCGTGGGCGCGATGCAGCTGGTCAGCACGCGGCATGCCTATCCGCTGGTGGCGGTGTACCCGGACCGTCTGGTGGCCACGCGTTTTGCCACGGTGGGCGACGCGGCGGTCGGCATGCACCCGGTCACCGCGCACGGGTTTAACTTTGGGCTGCTGGGCGTCGATGCGCTGGTGAAGGAAATTGAAGTTGCCCTGCGGCGCGGGGAAGACATTGGCAACCCGATGCTGCTGCAGCGCTACGAGCGCAAGCAGCGGCGCTCCACCGTGCCGCTGTTCTGGATGACCCGCCTGATCGTCGAGATCTATACCCGGGAGTCGCCCCCGGCCAAGCTGGTGCGCCAGGTGCTGCTCAAACTGGGGAACCAGGTGACTCCGTTCAAGCGCTCCATCGCCCGCTCGTTGTCCGGGATTGCCTGATCTAGCGGGCGGGAAGCGTCCAGCTTTGTGGCGTGGTCCTGCCGGGGTTGAAGGTGTTGATGGGGTGGTCTGACGGGTAGCCCAGCGAGATGCCACACAGCAACTTGTAGTGTGGTGGGACCGCGAAGGCTTCGCGCACCGGGCCGGCCCAGGTGGCCAGCGCACCCTGGGCGCAGGTGCCCAGGCCCCGGGCGTGGGCACTGAGCATCAGCGTTTGCGCAAAGATGCCGGCGTCCAGTGCGGAGAACTCCTTGAGCCCGCTGTGCACGAAGATAAATAGCGCGGTAGGGGCGCCAAAGAACTCAAAGTTGCGCCGCATCTGCGCTTCGCGTGCGGCCTGGTCCTTGCGGCCAATGTTCAGCAGTTCGTACAGCGCGTGGCCAGTGGCACGGCGCTGGGGCTGCAGATCTTCGGGGTATTCGAAATTGACCTTGTAGTCACCGTCGGGCATGGCGCCCGGCGTAGCCAGCAGCTTGAGTTTGCCCAGCCAGCCACCGCGCTGTGCGGCCATGCCCTGGTCAAAGCGCGAGGTCAACGCCGACTGCAGACGGTCCCGCACGGCACCGCTGGCCATCGCCACACGGTAAGGCTGGGTGTTGGACCAGCTGGGGGCGGCGTTGGCGTCAGACAGGATGGCGTCCAGCACCTCGGGCGGTACCGGGGTGGGCAGGAAATCCCGCACGCTGCGCCGGCTCTGCACCAGGGCTGAAAAATCCTCGGGCGCGGTGCGGGCTGCCATGCTCAGGCGGCCAGGGTGTACAGCGGAATGTCTTTGGCGACCGCCAGGGCGTCCAGCTGCTTGCGCGTCTGGGTCAGCAGGAAGGCTGCCACAGCCTGGTGGGTTTCTGGCGCAAACATGGCCATGATGTTGGAGCTTTTCAGGCCTACCGCAGCGCCAAGCGCGGCGGCGAAATGGGGCTCCAGCGCGGCCAGTGCCACACGCCCGTCCTTGCAGGGGAACACGCGGTAGCCCGCATGTCCTCCGCCTACGGCAGAACCTTTCTTGGTCAGGCCCCAGCTGCGTGGCAAAGCCAGGTAGCCGGCGGCCGCGGACAGGGCGATTTCCAGCTGCACACCCTTGCCCTTTTGCAGCTGGTGCAGCCGCGCCTGCAGTACAGCTTCGCTGGCCATCAGGGAGCCGCCCATGTCCGCGTACAGCGTGGGGGGCAGATCCAGCCCGGTCACCAGGTCGTTTTCGGCCAGGTAAGTCAGGTCGTGGCCAGGCTCTTCGGCGCGTTCACCGGGCGCACCAACGATGGCGACCAGCGAGAGGTTGGGATAGCGCTTGTGCAGGCCTTTCCATTCCAGTCCCAGCTTCTTCAGCGCAGAGGGGCGGAAGGACGTGAGCAGCACGTCGGTGCGGGCCAGTTCCTTGTGCAGCGCGGCCTGGCCTTTTTCGGTTTTCAGATCCGCGGTGGCAATCTTCACGCCCTTGTGCAGAACGTCATAGGCTGCGCGGTTGTACAGACCCATGGGGTCGCCGGAAGTGCCTTTGGGGGCGCTGGGGTGGGCCGGTGGTTCCAGCTTGACGCAGGTGGCGCCCATCTGCTGGCAGCGCATGAGTGCGGCCGGGCCAGGCAGGTTCAGCGCCAGGCTGAGAATACGCACGCCTTTGAGGGGACGCAGGGGGGCAGGGGTTTTGGTGGTCGTGGTCATTGTCGTTCCAGGCTTGCTATCAAAATGGAAGCTGTCTGCGCATATTCTACGGGGGCTAGAGGCCGATTTTGTCAAGAATCCTGCGTCAGCAGGCTTACCCAGTCAGCGAACCAGGTTGTTGCTGTTTCGGCTGCATCGTCGCCACTGCTGGCGTCCAGAACGCAGATATCGCCGACGCGCTGGGCGCCCAGGTCCTGCAGGCGTTCGTCAAAACGCTTGCCGCCGCCGTAGAAGGTGTCGCCATAGGAGCTGTCGCCCAGCGCAATCAGCCCGTAGCGCACATGCCCCAGGTATTTGGCCTGCGCATCGAGCGCGTGGTACAGCGCCAGCGCGTTATCTGGTACGTCGCCGCTGCCGGTGGTGGACGTGCACACCAGAAATGTGCCAGGGCGGTCAAACACCGAGATGTCCAGGCCATCCATGGGCAGCAGGTCCATGCTCAGGTGGTGGTCCGGTGCGGATAACAGGAGGGTTTGTGCCACGCTGGTGGCATTGCCGTGGACGGTGCCCACGAGAATTGTGAGATGCATGACGGGGGTTCAAAGTCGGAGGTGCGCCCGATGATAGAGGCAATAATGGACACCATGAACAACGACCAGCTGGGCTTTGAATTTCTGCCCGACCTTCCCACCGCGCCGGTGGCTCTTAAAAAGCGTGTCCCGGCCAAACGGGTGGCCAGTGCGGTTGCGGCGCCTACGCCCAATCCGGTGCCGGTACCGATGGAGCCTGAAGCGATGGCCAGGGTGCTGGAGGCGCATCCCGATTACCAGGTGCTGCGTCGCCTTGCCCCCCGGTTGCAATGGCCGGATGCCGCACCAGGTGCTGCCGTCACACGTGTCGTACTGCTCGATACCGAAACCACCGGGCTGGACCAGTCCAAAGACCAGATCATTGAACTGGCCATCGTGCGCGTGGATGTGGACAACGCCACGGGCTTGCCGGTGGGGCCGGTGCAGGTCTACGATGGACTGGAAGACCCGGGGCGCCCTATCCCCAAGGAGGTCGTGGCCATTACCGGTATCACCGATGCCGATGTTCAGGGCCAGCGTCTGGACGAAGCCCAGGTCGCTGCCATCATGCAGGGCGTGGACCTGGTGATCGCCCATAACGCGGGCTTTGACCGGCCCTTTGTGGAGGCGCGTTTGCCCTATTTTGCGAACCTGCCGTGGGCGTGTTCTTTTGCGGACATTGACTGGAAAGCACAGGGCAGGGGATCGGCCAAACTGGAGAGCCTGGCCCAGGCGCTAGGCCTGTTTTATGACGCCCACCGGGCGGAGATGGATTGCCACGCACTGCTGGCGGTGCTGGCCGCCCAGTTGCCGCAAGCGCCCCACACCGGCCTGGCGCAGCTGATGGCCGCGGCGAGTCGCCCGAGTTTCCGGCTCAGCGCGACGAATGCGCCGTTCGAGTCCAAGGACAAGCTCAAGGCGCGCGGTTACCGCTGGAACGCTGACCAGCGCGTCTGGCAGACGCGGCTGACAGACCCCGATGCGCTGGCGCAGGAATGTACCTGGCTCAAGGAGAACGCCTACAACCAGCGTTCGGCTGCGGTGCAGCTGGAGAAACTCGATGCGCTGGCCAAATATTCTGCGCGTGGCGGCGTGGTGACCCATCAGCAGCTATGACCCAAGAGACGACATCGGCAGTGCGCTGCATTCGCAGCGTCCAGATTGGAAAGACACGCAAGGTGGCCATTGCCGGGCGTTCGATCCTGACCGGTATCCACAAGACGCCTGTGGCAGGTCCGGTGCAGGTGGGACGGCTGGGCCTGGAAGGCGACGAACAGGCGGACCTTTCGGTGCATGGCGGGCTGGACAAGGCGGTGTATGCCTATCCGCTGGAGCACTACGAATTCTGGCGATCCACTCGGACGCAGGCCGGTGTGACCGGGCTCGATGCCGATCTGCAGCCCGGCGCCATGGGCGAAAACCTGACACTGCAGGGGGTGCTGGAATCTGACGTGTGGGTGGGGGACCTGCTGCGCTTTGCCAATTGCACCCTGCGTGTGGTGCAGCCGCGCGAGCCCTGCTACAAGTTCAACGCCGCCATGGGCTTTAACACGGCGGTGAAGGCCATGGCCCTGAGCGGCTTTTGCGGCTTCTACCTGGCGGTGGATGTGCCGGGAACGCTTCAGGCGGGCGAGTCGTTCGAGCTGGTTCCCGGGCCCCGCCACATGGGCATTGCCGAGCGGTTCCAGACCAAGGTGTTCAAGCACCTTCGGTAGCGCTACGATATTCCCGGAGTCAATCACCCGCGTTGCCCATCTTTGTGAGAATGAATGCACCATGAAATCTGCCCAGCAGGAAATTGAAGAACGCACCAAGCTTGCCGGCAACAACCAGTTTGAGCTGCTGCTGTTCCGGCTGGGTGAATCCAAGGGCACCGGGCACCGTGAGCTGTTTGGTATCAACGTCTTCAAGGTGCGCGAAGTGCTGGTGCTGCCGCACATTACCGAGCTGACCAATTCCCACGAGCACCTGATGGGCGTGGCTAATATCCGCGGCCAGATCATTCCGGTGATTGACCTGCCTGCGGTGGTGGGCTGCAACCCCAAGAAGGGGCGCACCATCCTGATGGTGACCGAATACTCCCGCACCACGCAGGCCTTTGCCGTCGAGGAGGTCAACGAAATTGTCCGGCTGGACTGGAACCAGGTGCTGCCTGCAGAGGCCAGCCATGGCGGAGCCATGATCACCGGCATTGCGCGTGTGGACGGTGCCAATGCCAACACCCGGCTGGCGCAGGTGCTCGACGTCGAGCAGATCCTCAAGACGGTGATGCCCACCACCACCGAAGAGATCAACCGCGAGGCCGTGGGCCCGGCGCTGGTGTTGCCCCAAGGCACACAGATTCTGGTGGCCGACGATTCGCAGGTGGCCCGCTCGGTCATTGAACTTGGCCTCAAGGCCATGGGGGTGTCTTACATCATGACCAAGTCGGGTAAGGAAGCCTGGGACACGTTGCAGAAAATTGCAGCCGATGCCAGCAGCGAGGGCAAGACTGCACACGACAAAATTGCCATGGTACTGACCGACCTGGAGATGCCGGAGATGGATGGATTTACCTTGACCCGCAGCATCAAGTTCGACCCCAAGTTCGCCGGCATTCCCGTGGTGATTCACAGCTCCCTGACCGGCACCACCAACGAGAACCACGTCAAGAGCGTGGGGGCCGACGGCTATGTGGGCAAGTTCAATCCACGCGAACTGGCATCCACCATCCGCAGCGTGCTGCAGGCAGGCGCCAGCTAGGGTTTCAGGCCAGTGTCCTGAATCTGGAGTGCCGGACCCGTCAAATAGAACTGGCCACCGGCCACGTAGTGCAGCGTGCGCAGGTCGTCAGGTTGCCCTTCAAAATGCCAGCGCCCACCGCTGAAGACGCGTGGGTCGGCGTAGGCGGCGGTGACTTCCCCAATGAACAGGTCGTAGGTGGCCTGGTTGTGCGGCTCGGGGATGACCTTGCACACCAGCCAGCCCACGCAGCCCCGTACGCACGGCGGGTCGCCAGCAGCTGGAGAAAACAGTTGCACGCCAAGGCGCTCCAGTTTGTCCGGCATGTCCACTGCACTGTGAGAGCCGACGGCCAGCGTAAGCGCCGCCACCGCCTTGCAGGGCACATTCAGCACGAAGAAACCACTGGACTCCACCAGTGCCCGTGTGCGCGTGGCTTTGTCGATCACGACGGTGACCTTGGGCGGTTTGAAGTCCAGCGGGCACGACCACGCCGCAGCCATGACATTGGCATGACCCTCAAACGCCGCAGACACCAGAACCGTTGGGCCGTGGTTGAGCAGACGGTAGGCTTTGTCGAGGGGGACGGGAGCGAAGTTTTCAGGGGGAAGGGTGCTCATGCAGCAGAACTGTAACGGACAGCTACATTGCAGCGGGTAGCATGGGGGCATGAGCACACTCGCCCACACCCGCATCAAGATGTACAGAACGGTTGCACGCCAGTTGCATGGCATGGTGCCGTGCTGGGTATGCGGCAAGCATGTCTCCCTGGAGGACGCAACGCTGGAGCACATCCAGCCCCGCTGTGAAGGCGGCAGCAGCCACCAGGAAAATCTGGCGATCAGCCATGCAGTCTGCAACCACCAGCGCCACGCGCAGCAACCGGCTTAGGCCTGACGTGACACCAAACACAAAGGATTTATGGATTTGAATACACAAGAGCTGGAACATTTTGTCGAAGCTCAGGACAAGGTCTACGCCAACGTGCTCGACGAAATTGCCATGGGGGACAAGACATCGCACTGGATGTGGTTCATCTTTCCCCAACTCCGTGAACTGGGTCGCAGCGCCATGGCCAAGCGTTTCGGAATTGCTGGCCGTGATGAGGCGATGACCTACCTTGCGCATCCGGTTCTGGGCCCACGCCTCAAGGAATGCGTCCATCTGCTGCTGTCACAGCGAAGCTCGGACGCACATGAAATTTTTGGAAGTCCCGACGACCTGAAACTGCGGTCCTGTCTGACGCTGTTTGCTTCAGTGACAAAGGAAGAACCCTGCTTTCAATCGGCACTGGACCGCTTCTACGCGGGCAAGCCAGACCAGACCACGGTGGCATTGTTGAAAATGCCAACCTGAAAATACCTGCCAGAAAGACAAAACCCCCAGATGTTTGCACATCTGGGGGTTCATCATTTGGCTCCTCGACCTGGGCTCGAACCAGGGACCTACGGATTAACAGTCCGGCGCTCTACCGACTGAGCTATCGAGGAATGAAGCCTCAAATTATAGCGTAATTTTTTCGGCTTTTTGAAACTCGCGTGTCGACTTATGCAAGTCCCAGCACTTTGTGCAGGCGCGAGCTGGTGGTGGTGTATTCCAGCAGCACTTTGCGCTCGGGGTGCAGGTAGTGTGCAGCGCCAAAGGCGGCCAGCACGCACTCATGGAACGCGCACAGGATGAGCTTTTTCTTGCCGGGGTAGGTGTTGATGTCACCCACGGCAAAAATGCCGGGTTCGCTGGTGGCATAGGTTTCGGTGTTGACCACCAGTTGCCGGCGTTCCATGGCCAGGCCCCATTGTGCAATTGGGCCCAGTTTGGGTGACAGGCCTTGCAGTACCAGCAGCTTGTCCAATGGCAGTGACAAGTTCGATGCATCGGGCAGGGTGACTTGTACAGCACCAAGGCGATCCGCAGCCACTTCCAGGCCCGTGATTTGTCCAGCTACGAATGACAGCTTGCCCAAGGCCACCAGCGCCCGAAACCGCACTACGGTGTCGGACTCGGCGACGAACGCGTCACGACGGTGTACCAGCGTCACGCTTTGTGCCTTGTGAGGGAATCCGTCGGGGTGACCAGCGCACAGGCGCAAAGCCCAGTCAAGGGCGGTGTCGTTGTCGCCCACAATGACCACGTGCTGATTTTCATACGCTGCCGCGTCCGAAACATGGTGGGCGAGTTGGGTGCCGTCAAATGCCGCGAGTCCGTCCAACTTCAGGGTCTTGGGCTGGAAGGCCCCCACACCGCCGGCAATGAACAGGGTTTTGGTGAGGAACTGCATCCCCTTGTCGGTGCGAACCAGAAACCGGCCATCGTCTTGCCGGGTCACTTCGCTGACGACCTGACCAAAATGAAACTGCGGCTGGAAGGGGGCAATCTGCCCCAGCAGGTTCTGGGTGAGCTCGCGTCCGGTGCACACCGGCACCGACGGAATGTCATAAATGGGTTTGTCGGCGTACAACTCTACGCACTGGCCGCCCGCATGGGGCAGCGCATCGACCACATGGGCCTGGATTTCCAGCAGACCCAGCTGGAAGACCTGGAATAGCCCCGCAGGGCCCGCGCCCACGATGAGCGCGTCGGTTTCCAGTGGGGTGTTGTCCGTCACACGAAAAGATCGTGGATTAGCGGATCAACTGGGACAGCTTGCCCGTCTTGTCTTTCCACTCTTCGGCTTCTGGCAGAGGCGCCTTGCGCTTGGTGATGCTTTTCCAGGTGGGCAGCTTGGCCAGATCGGCATTGAGCTGGGTCATGTGGCGCTGGTCCTTGGGCACATCTTCTTCGGCGTAAATCGCGTTCACCGGGCACTCGGGTATGCACACGGCACAGTCGATGCACTCATCGGGGTCGATGGTCAGGAAGTTTGGGCCTTCGCGGAAGCAGTCCACGGGGCAGACGTCGACGCAATCGGTGTATTTGCACTTGATGCAGGCTTCGGTGACGGTGTGTGTCATGGGGGTTAAATGAAGATGTAAAAAACGGAAAAGGGCGCTGTGGCGCCAACCCGTTGATTTTATTGGGTTTTGGTACCCCCGCCGCGGGCGGGGGTACCTCGGAGACAGTAAATTTTGCGCTAGGTCAATTCAGCAGTAGTGCGCCAGAGGTCTTGTGGCTGGCGGTATCGACCAGAATCAGTGCGCCCAGCACACGGCTTTGGGCATACGGCAGGGCGGCAATCGGCTCCTGCAGCGCGACCTCGATATGGCCGATGGCGTTGGGCAGAATCTGGGTGGCGTCGTGCTCTTCCAGGGTGTTGACATCCAGGCTGTGCACGATGCGCTTGACCTTGGCCTTGATCCAGCGGTGGCCGTGCAGTGCCAGGTAGACGCGGCCTGCCACCAGCGGCTCATCGTCCATCCAGGCGACCGTGGCCTTGATTTCACGGCTGGGTTCGACAAAAGCGCGCGGTTTTGGGGTTTCCGCAAAATCGTCCGCAGGATCGGCGTCGGGTGTGATCTGCGCCAGCAACCAGTCGCCGCGGGACACATCGACCTCACGGTCCAGCGTGATGCCGGCACCGTGGCCAGCAGCAATGCTGCCGGGCACACGGGCGTGGTTGACTACCTGGGCCACTACAGCCGTTTGGCCGCTGGGGTGGATGCTCACGGTGTCGCCAACCTTGACGGTGCCGGTGGCCACTCGGCCCCAGAACACACGCCGGCCTTGTGATGTGTCGCTGGAGCCGGAGAACTTCTCGACCCACTGCACCGGGAAGGCGAAGGGCACATCGGTCTCGGCGGCGGTCACTGGCAAGGTTTCCAACAGGCTCAGCAGGCTGGGGCCGTGGTAGCCGCACCAGCCGGGCGTGGCCGTCACCACGTTGTCGCCTTTGAGGGCGGACATGGGAATAGTGGCGGTGACGCTGATGTTGGCGTGCGTAGCAAAAGCGTGCAGAGCCTCACTGATCTTGCCGAAGGCTGCGGTCGCATCGTCGCCCAGCGCGTCGAGCTTGTTGACAGCAAAGATGATGCCGGGCACGCGCAGCAGGTTCACCAGCAGACTGTGGCGACGCGTCTGGGGCAGCAGGTCTACCAGGCCGGCCACATTCCACTTCAGTTTGGTGGCATCCACCAGCACCACGGCAGCGTGGGCGCTGCTGGCGGCAGTCACCATGTTGCGGGTGTACTGCTCATGGCCGGGCGCGTCGCCGATGATGAATTTGCGTGCGGGGGTGGCAAAGTAGCGGTAGGCCACGTCGATGGTGATGCCTTGCTCGCGCTCGGCGGAGAGGCCATCGGTGAACAGCGCCAGGTCGGCCTCGCCACTCTTGGAGACATTGGCCAACTGGTCTTGCAGCACCGCTTTGCTGTCCACCAGCAGGCGGCCGATCAGCGTGCTCTTGCCGTCGTCCACGCTGCCGCAGGTGATGAAGCGCAGGGCGGACGAGGTGTCATTTATGCTGCTAGCCCCCGTCGATGTTGCGGGAGTAGCTATTGTATTTGTAGCGGTTGTCATTTTAGAAATACCCGTCTTTCTTGCGTTTTTCCATCGAAGCTTCGGACGTTTTATCGTCCATGCGGGTGGCGCCGCGTTCGCTCACGTCGGCGGCCAGGGTTTCGATCACGATGTCGGCGGCCGTGGCGGCCAGGCTTTCTACCGGGCAGGTGCAGGTAATGTCGCCCACGGTGCGGAAGCGCACGTCGCGGCTCTCGATTTTTTCGCCGTCTTTTGCAGGCGTCAGGTCAGTTACCGGCACCAGCAAGCCCTTGCGTTCGACCACATCGCGTTTGTGGGTGTAGTAGAGAGAAGGCAGGGCAATCTTTTCGCGCTCGATGTACTGCCACACGTCCAGTTCGGTCCAGTTGCTGATGGGGAACACGCGGAAGTGTTCGCCGGGCTGCAGGCGGGTGTTGAACAGCGTCCACAACTCGGGGCGCTGGGCCTTGGGCTGCCACTGGCCGAAGCTGTCGCGGTGGGAAAAGATGCGCTCCTTGGCGCGGGCCTTTTCCTCGTCGCGGCGGGCTCCGCCGATGAGTGCGTCAAAGCGGAATTCGTCAATGGCTTCCAGCAGCGTGACCGACTGGTGCACATTGCGGCTCTCGCCCGGGTGCGCCAGGCGCACGGTGCCGCGGGCCATGGAGTCCTCTACGCTGCGCACGATGAGCTCGGCGCCCAGTTCCTTGGCGCGGAAATCCCGGAAATCGGTCACTTCGTGGAAGTTGTGGCCGGTGTCGATCATCAACAGCGGGTAGGGGATGCGGCCCACGCCAAAGGCTTTTCCGGCACACTTGAGCATGACCAGCGAATCCTTGCCGCCCGAGAACAGCAGGGCCGGACGCTCGAAGGCGGCTGCGACTTCACGCAGGATGAAAATGGTTTCCTCTTCCAGCGCATCGAGGTGCTGGTTGGAGAGTCGTTCAAAGTGTGTGGGTTCGGTCATGGCATTCATGCTTTTGCTTCTTCATGCGAATCGGTGGATTTAACGTGCAGTCCGCATTCTTTGGCAGCCCCACCTTCCAGGTTGGTTTCCCACCACCAGCGGCCGGAGCGGAAGTCTTCGCCCAGGCTGATGGCGCGTGTGCAGGGCTCGCAGCCAATGCTTGGGAAAAACTGGTCGTGCAGGGGGTTGTAGTCCAGCTTGTTTTGCTGGATGTAGTGCCACACGTCGCCCCAGGTCCAGTTGGCCAGGGGGTTGATCTTGACGCGTTTTTCTGACGTGTCCACCAGCGGAACTTCGGCGCGGGCGCCGCTCTGTTCACGGCGCAGGCCGGTCACCCAGGCGTCCTTGCCCTTGAGGGCGCGCTCCAGTGGTTCCATCTTGCGGATGCCGCAGCAGGCTTTGCGCAGGTCAATGCTCTTGTACATCGCGTCCTTGCCTTCGCGGTCCACAAACTGGATCACAGACTCCTGCACCGGTGTGTACACGGCAACTGCTGCACGGCTGGACGCCTTGAAGCGTTCCAGCAGGTCCAGTGTCTCTTTGTGCAGGGCACCGGTTTCGAGCACGAAGATGCCGATGTCCAGCTTCAGGCTGTTGATCAGGTGGCTGATGACCACGTCTTCAGCACCGAGGCTGGACGCTTGCGTGACGGTGGCCGGGCCACTATCGATGCCAGCGTACTGCGCCGCCGCCTGGGCCAGTACGCCCTGGGCTTCTGCCAGCTTGATGACGTATTCGCTGCTGGGCTCGGCGTTGCGGGTGATGGCGCTGCCGGCGGGCTGCACCTGCGGTGCGAAGCGGTTACCGAGGCTGCTGGACGATGTGGATGCGTTTTGCGAACTCATATCGCAGCTCCTGTTTGCACGAAACCTGCCGTGGCCGGTGCGGGTTGCGGATGCGTGACGAACCTGGGACTCACGGTGACGGCGTCCCCCTGGTAGAAGCCGCGGTAGCGGTCAAACTGGCGTTGCGCGAAGTCGACGTTCTGGTCGGCGCGCAACACGGCTACGTCAAAACCGGTGCGCTCCATCTGCACCAGCTGGTCGATCAGCACGTCACCGGTGGCACGCAGTTCGCCAGTGAAGCCCAGACGGCGGCGCAGCAGGAATGCCTGGCTGTAGGCGCGGCCATCGGTGAACTTGGGGAAGTTCAGGTCGATACGGGACACTCTGCTGAGGTCCAGCGTGCGCGGGTCTTCGGTGTTGGCCAGTTCAATGACTTTTCCGGCTGTAGCCTCGGTGGAGTGTGCGGAAGCAGCTATCAATTTCATAGTGTTTTTCTCTCTTCTCGCGTCAGGCTTCTTGCGCGTCTTTGGCGTAGCCGCTGGTTTTGGGCAGCGCGTGCAGCTCTTCGTGCTTGTCGGCCAGGCGGGCGCTGTTGGCTGCCGTCTTGAACGTGTCGAGCCCTACGCGCTTGACACAGTCAATAAAGGTTTCGCGGCCATTGCGGTGCTGGCGGAAGGTGTCAAGCAGCGCTTCAATCACGCCGGGCACTTCCAGCGCACCAAAGGACGGGCCCACCACCTTGCCGGGCACCGCGTCACCGCTGAGGTCCGAACCGTCGGAGCCGCCAATGGATACCTGGTACCACTCCTTGCCGTCCTTGTCCACGCCCAGAATGCCGATGTGGCCGCTGTGGTGGTGGCCGCAGGAGTTGATGCAACCGCTGATGTGCAGGTCGATCTCGCCCAGGTCGTGCAGCTCGTCCATGTCCTGGTAGCGCTCGGTAATGGCGGCGGCCACCGGGATGGAGCGCGCATTGGCCAGGGCACAGAAGTCACCGCCAGGGCAGGCAATCATGTCGGTCAGCAGGCGGATATTGCTGCGGGCCAGGCCGGCGTGGCTGGCGGCCACCCACAGCGCGGGCAGGTCCTCAGCGCGCACCCAGGGCAGCAGCAGATTCTGGTCGTGCGTGACGCGCACTTCGCCCGCGGAGAATTCGTCGGCCAGGGCGGCTGCGGTGTCGAGTTGGTCGGCATCGGCATCGCCGGGGGCCTGGCCCAGGCGCTTGTACGACAGGGTGACGGCGCGCAGGGCGGGGTTCTTGTGTGAGGCCACGTTTTGCTGCAGCCAGCGGTCATAGTCCTTCTGGCGTTCGGCCGGTACCGTGGTGTTATTTGCTACAGTTTTAATAGCTGCCTGCGCACGTTCTGCAAGTGCTGGAGGCACAAAACATGCAGAAACGCGGTCCAATTCAGCCTGGCTGATGGTGTGGGGGGCGCCGTCGCGGGTGAGGATCTGCTGGTACTCGGCTTCCACTTCGTCGATATAGCGCTGGCCTTCGGCCTTCACCAGAATCTTGATGCGCGCCTTATAGGCGTTGTCGCGGCGGCCCCAGCGGTTGTAGACGCGTACCACGGCCTCCAGGTAATTCATGATCTGGTTCCAGGGCAGGAAGGCGCGGATCTCGGTGCTGATCACGGGCGTGCGGCCCATGCCACCACCGACAAATACGCGAAAGCCCAGTTCACCGGCGTCATTCTTGATGAGGTGCAGGCCCACGTCGTGCCAGCGCACGGCAGCGCGGTCGTTGGTGGCGCCGGTGATGGCGATTTTGAACTTGCGTGGCAGGAAAGCGAACTCGGGGTGCAGCGTGCTCCACTGGCGCATGATTTCGGCAAACGGGCGCGGGTCGGCAATCTCGTCGGGCGCCACACCGGCCAGTTCGTCACTGGTGATGTTGCGGATGCAGTTGCCGCTGGTCTGGATGCCGTGCATGTTCACGGTGGCCAGCAGGTCCATCACGTCGGCGCTCTTGGCCAAGGGGATCCAATTGAACTGCACGTTCTGGCGGGTGGTGAAGTGGCCGTAGCCCACGGGCAGGTGGGTGGTGCCCCAGGTGGCCTGGGTGCCGATGGCTTTGTCAAACACTTCTTTGCTGGGGTGGTCGTATTCACGGGCGATGCGGGCCAGCACGCGCAGCTGGCTGCTTGCGAGCTCGCCGTAGGGCACGGCCACACGCAGCATGGGCGCATAACGCTGGATGTACCAGCCGTTTTGCAGGCGCAGGGGGCGGAAGTCGTCGTCGCTCAGGGTGCCTGCCAGGTTGCGTTCGAGCTGGTCGCGGTGTTGTGCGGCGCGGGCACGGACAAACTGGCGGTCAAATTCGGTGTATTGGTACATGTCGGGGACAACTTAGAAGGCGATGAGTTTGAGACCGGCATACGCCAGCAAGAGTGAAAGCAGGGAACGGATGACACGCTCAGGGGTCTTGAACATCAGGTGGGAACCCACCCAGATTCCTGGAATGGAGCCGGCCAGCAGCTTGGCCAGCAGGGGCCAGTCCACCGAACCGAGAGATGCGTGGCCCATGCCTGCGACCAACGTCAGCGGGACAGCATAGGCAATGTCAGCCGCCACGATGCGCGGCAGGGGCAGCAAGGGGTACAAGAGCATCAGCACCGTGACACCAATCGCACCCGCGCCTACCGATGTGAGCGTCACCAGCGTTCCGATCAGTGCGCCAAACAGCAGGGGCAGGCTCCAGTGGCGCGGGCGAGCGGCCACGGCTTCCTGGCCTTTGGCCACGCTGATGGGCGCTGCCTTGCCGCGCAGTGCCTTGTAGAGCGTGGCCGCTGCAGTCATCAGCAGGGCAAAACCCAGCGTAGTGGTCATCAGCCGCTGCACTTCCGGGCTGGTGGCGCCCAGGGTATGCAAGATATAGAGCGTGATGAGCGCCGCGGGAATGCTGCCGGCCGACAGGTTGAGCACCACCGGCCAGTCGATATGCCTGGAGCGCGCCAGCTTGACGGTGCCGCCCATTTTGGTGAAGGCCGCAAACAGCAGGTCGGTGCCGACCGCCATATAGGGCTTCACGCCAAAGAAGAAGATCAGGATCGGCGTCATGAGCGAACCGCCGCCCACACCGGTCAGGCCGACGACCAGACCGACGAAGAACCCCGCAAAGACAAACGCCAAATCATGCATGGCCGCGACTGTAGGCGGCATGGCATATATTGAAAACTACATTTTTGCTATTTCCATATGTCGTTCGGATATATGTAGCGATAAAGCAAGCGCACCCCACCCAGCTCATCTGGACCGGGTGTGGGTCAGTTTGACGCCTTTTTCACTGTCACGCAAAGCGTGGGGCTGTTTCTGCAGTAGGCGCACATGCATGGGTCGGGTGAACCGGGCGCCGTCGTCCGTGCAATGGGGTTCAAAGCGCTTGCGTACCTCGGCCGTGATGTGCGCATCCACATGGTGGTCGGCAAACGTGGGGTACATCATGCGGCGTTCAAAGTCGGCAAAGTCCTTGAAATGCACTGGCATGTCAAAGCGCCGCTCCGCAACCTGTACCCAGGCGGGGGATGCCACCGCGTCGTCCACGGCCTGCTGCGCGGCCAGACGCACCGGCCCTTCGTCGTTGAATACACGGACGATCTCGTTCAGCGGGCCTGCATAGACCGGCTCGGACACATATAGGTGGCCCCCATTGCGCAACACCCGCGCCACTTCTGCCAGCGCCTGCCGCATCAGGGGGATGGGCACATGGTGCAGGGACTTGAGCATCAGTGCCAGGTCAAAAGCAGCGTCGGCCAGGGGAATGTCCTGCGCCCCGGCCAGCATGAAGGTCAGCCGCTCCTGCGGTGCCGCCAGGTTCTTGGCGTGTTGTCGCGTATCGGTCTCCAGCCCGGTAACCTGGCTGCCCGGGTAGCGTTCCAGGAGCTCACGGGCCAGCCTCGCAGAGCCACACCCCAGTTCAATGATGTGCTGATCGGCCAGCGGAACCAAGCCGGAAAGTACCGACAATTCGTCTGTTACCAAGGTGTGATTGGTGGAAGATGTATTCATGGTGGTCGGGTGCACGGTCTTGGGTGTAGTCTGCCCAGCATAAACGCTGCTAGAGTTCAAGCCTGCGGAGAAATTATGAAGAAATTGCTTGTGGCATGGTTGGGGACGGTGGCGTTGGGCGCGATGGCCCAGGGCACGCCTATCAAGATTGGAGAGATCAATAGCTACTCCAGCATCCCGCAATTCACCACGCCCTATCGGCAGGGGTGGCAACTGGCCGTAGAGGAGGTCAATGCCAGTGGCGGCCTCCTGGGGCGCAAGGTCGAAGTCATCGCACGTGACGACGCTGGCAAGCCCGAAGAGGCTTTGCGCCACGCTGTCGAGCTGACCTCCAGCGAGAAAGTGGACGTGCTGGCTGGCGGTTTCCTCTCCAACGTCGGGCTGGCGCTGGCCGACCATGCCCAGAAGAACAAGCGCCTGTTTGTGGCCAGTGAGCCACTGACCGATGCTCTGGTGTGGGACAAGGGCAACCGTTATACTTTTCGGCTGCGCCCTAGCACCTACATGCAGGCGGCCATGCTGGTGGAAGAAGCTGCCAAACTGCCGGCCAAGCGCTGGGCCACGATTGCGCCCAATTACGAGTACGGACAGAGTGCAGTGGCCAGCTTCAAGGAGTTGCTCAAGGCCAAGCGTCCGGACGTGGAGTTTGTTGCCGAGCAGTGGCCGGTGCTGGGCAAACTTGATGCTGGCACCACCTTGCAGGCGGTGATGCAGGCCAAACCGGATGCCATTTTCAACGTGACATTCGGGGCCGATCTGGCCAAGCTTGCGCGCGAAGGCAACCAGCGCAATGTATTCCCCAAAACGCCGGTGGTGTCCCTGCTGTCGGGTGAGCCGGAGTACCTGGATGTGCTCAAGGACGAGACGCCCAGGGGCTGGATCGTGACCGGCTACCCCTGGGACCAGATTGACAGCCGCGAACATGCGTCGTTCGCGACCAATTACTACAAGAAATTTGGCGAAAACCCCAAGGTGGGTTCGGTGGTGGGCTACGCCACCATGCAGGCCATCTTTGCAGCCATTACCAAGGCGAAAAGTACTGACAACGAGAAACTGGTGGCCGCCATGCGCGGGCTCAAGTTCAGTACCCCCTTTGGCCCCGCCGAGTTCCGTGCGCTGGACCAGCAATCGACCATGGGCGCTTTTGTGGGCAAACTGGATCAGCGCGGTGGCAAGGGAACCATGGTGCAGTGGCGCTATGCCGATGGCAAAAATTACCAGCCCACGGACACCTACGTCCGCAACCGCCGCCCCGCTGCGGCCATGAAGTAAGGCGCAGCAGCATGGCAACCCCTACCTGGGTCAAGGTTGTCGGCTTTGATGACGCGGAGCGGCATTCACTCAATACGCTGTTTCGACTGTCCGAACGGATGTCTCCGTCCTATGTGCTGTGGGCACCGGAGTGCCCTTCGCAGCCCCATGTGGCGCTGATTGATCTGGACAGTTACGAAGGCGGGCTGGAAATCGCATCCCCCCGCTTCAACCCCAATCTCAAGCTGATCTGCGTCGGCGGCAAGCCACCAGCCCACGCCTGGCGCACGTTTACCCGTCCAGTGGACTGGAGCGCCATGCTCCGGGTTCTGGATGGTCTGTTTGCGGCCAAGTCCGATGTGGACATCGATGTCGAGACCGGCGAAGGCGCCGAGCGAACCGTGCCCCCTGGAGTCAAGCTCAGCCTGCTGGTGGGGTTGGCGCGGCAGGATCGCCTGTACCTGCGCGCGCGCCTGGCGCTGGCCGGCATGACCGATGTTGAGGATGTGGATACGGCCGCTGACGCTGCCGCGAAGGTGTCCAAGCGGCAATACGATCTGGTGGTGATCAGCCTGGAGTTGATCGATGCCGACCCCTGGGCGCTGGTGCAGACGCTCAAAAACATGCCCACACCGGTGCGTTCCATCATCATTGCCACCGATGCACCTTCGTGGCGCGCGATGGAAATGGCCGAGCACCTGGGGTGTACCGGCATGCCGGAAATTCCGTTCGACCCGCAGCAGGTCGTGGAACTGCTTCAGAAAGTCTGAGTCTCCGTCGTCGTGCGGCGCTGCCGGCGCGCTCGCATGGAGTCCAGGCCGCGCGCCAGTTGGGCTTCCACCGGCAGGGGTTCCCCGTGCATCTGCGAAGCCAGCAGTTCCGCGCAGAGCGCCGAAAAGCTCAGTCCGCGTGAGCCCATCCCTGCGTTGATCCACAAGCTTGGTGTTGCGTTGGTCTGCAGAGGGCCCACCAGCGGCAGGCGGTCGTGCGTGGCGCACCGTGTGGCAGACCACGCCTGCACGGTCCCCGCGGCAAAATCCGGTGCCAGCGCGGCACCGACCTCGGGCAGCAGCGACGCCAGCCGCGCATGGTTGGCGCGGTGTTGTTCTGCAATATCGGCCACCTGGGCCGTCTGTGTTTCAAAGGTCGACCCGGCAAACCACAGCAGACCCTGCAGTGTGTGTATGTTGGGCACAAAACTGCCGTCGCCGTTGACCGGACCCGTGGGCCACATGCCGTTTGCCGCCCGCGGTGGATCGGCGGGGCACATGCCGTAACTCAGCAAGCCGTGCAGCTCCTGCCATGTGTCGCTTTTTGCGAGGACATCACCTTCCAGCTCAACAGTGGAGGCCATGCTGTGCAGCAGTTCCCGGCAGCCATAGGCATTGGCGAAGACCACGTGTTCTGCTTGCGCCAGCAGTTGGCCTTGGTCGCCGTGCAGCGTCCAGACACCTTCGTTATGGGTCAGCTGGCGTACTGGCGCGTTTCCCACGAACGCGATGGCCGGGTGCCGCAACCATTCCTGCACCAGTCGTGCGGGCTTGATCCAGCCGGCCATCGGATGCCAGAGGTCGCCTTCCGGCGCGCCTCGGCGCTCTGTCACGCCGATGTATCCCCAGTCCAGTCCTTCGACCAGCAGACGCTGCGCATGCTGCAGCATCAGCCGGGTGCCGTTGCGGGACATGCGCGAGCGCGGGCTGTCGTCCGCAGACACATGGGGCACCACGAGGCCGACGGGCAGGCCCGAGGCACCACCAGCGGGCTCAGCGCAGGCATCCAGCACGCTGACCGCCCAGCCGCGCAGAGCCAGCGCATGGGCCACACTGGCGCCCGCCATGCCGGCGCCAATGACTGCGCACCGGCTGACGGTCGCGCTGCCATGGCTCTTGCGGGTATGCTTCAGGTTCCAGCGCGGGTCGTAACGGTATTCGGTGGGAGCTTGCGGTTCCGCTGGCGTGTTCAGACAGAAGCCGGCGTCTTCCAGCAGGGCCGCGGGCAAGGTACCCGGGGTGCTGGCGCGCAGCAGCGTGCCTCTGCGGCACAGTTTGGCCAGCGCCTTGAGCGCCCATTTGTCCCAGGCAGCGTCTGAGCCGTCAAAGAGCACGGTGTCTGCCTGCAGGGCTTGCTCGGCCAGCATGGATTGCAGCGGGCCGATGCACAGGGTGAGGGACACCTGTCCATCGTCGAGCAGGATGCGGTGAAAGCCCGAGCCCAGATCCTGGCAGAACCGGGCGACTTCAGCGGGCCACGGGTAGTGATCCGCAGCGGACTGAATGCCCACGTAGTGCAACATGGCAGGGCGCTGCGGGTCGTTGCGCCATTGTTGCCAGCAGGCATGGAACTGGCTGCCATCGCCAAATGTGGTGTCCAGCACGCTCCAGGTGGCGCGGGCTGCGGTCATGGCGGGAGTCTCAGGCGGCGGGGGGAACGTAGCCCTGTGCGGCATCGGCGCCAGCGCCGAAGAAGTGGTTTTCCATCTGGCGGGCCAGGTACTGGCGGGCGCGCGCATCGGCCAGGTTCAGGCGGTTTTCGTTGACCAGCATGGTCTGGTGCTTGAGCCAGTCGGCCCAGGCTTCCTTGCTGACGCTTTCCCAGATGCGTTTGCCCAGCTCGCCGGGGTAGGGCGGGAAGTCCATACCTTCAGCTTCTTTGCCCAGCTTGATACATTGAACGGTGCGTGCCATGGGTAACCTTGTTGGTGTATGCGGAAAATGGAGAATGCCCAATCTTATTCGGTTTGACAGATCCCCTTGCTACGCGCGGGAACTTCCGGGGCACAATGGGCACCAACCTGCAGGTCGTATGGACCTTTGGAAAAGGAAACGTATCTTGAATTTGGTAATGGACTGGCTGGACAACAGCCCAAGGCGCGTGATGGTGGCGGTGTTATTGGCCTGCCTGGGTCTGTTGGCGTTTGGGCTGTACTTGCAGGAAGTGGTGGGACTGGTGCCGTGCCCGATGTGCATCGTGCAGCGGTATGCTCTTATTTTGATAGCTGTCTGCGCAGCATTGACGGGAGCTACAGGCAAAAAAGGCTTGCAAGTAACTGGTTACGTGGCCATGGTCGTGCTGGGCGTACTGGGCGCCTATGTGGCGGCCCGCCAGAGCTGGCTGCAGTGGTATCCGCCCGAGGTGGCGTCCTGCGGGCGCGATCTGTACGGCATGATCGAAACCTTCCCGCTGCAACGGGCCATTCCCATGATTTTCCGCGGCGGTGGCGACTGCACCCAGGTCGACTGGACGTTCCTGGGGGGCTCCATTGCCAACTGGTCGTTCCTGTGGTTCAGTGCCATGGCCCTGGTGGGTCTGGCGCTGGTGTGGCGGCAGACGCGCCGCCGCTAGTTACAGGATGGCGCCGCCGGGGCGCTCACCACGCTCGTACACCACTTGGGCACGTCCCACCAGCAGGTTGTCGAGTGCGCCGATGTTCTTCAGGTCCTTGTTCGTGTAGGGCAGCTTGTGCAGCACGTAGCGCATGGCGTTCAGGCGTGCGCGCTTCTTGCAGTCGCTCTTGATGACCGTCCAGGGCGCATCGGCGGTGTCGGTTTCGAAAAACATGGCTTCCTTGGCCTTGGTGTAATCGTCCCATTTGTCGAGTGAGGCCAAGTCGATGGGGCTCAGTTTCCATTGCTTGAGCGGATGCAACTCCCGCTCCTTGAAGCGGCGGCGCTGCTCGCCACGGCTCACCGAGAACCAGAACTTGATCAGGTGGACACCGCTGTTGACCAGCTGGCGCTCGAACATCGGAGTCTGCCGCATGAATTCCTGGTATTCGTGTTCACTGCAGAACCCCATGACACGCTCCACACCGGCGCGGTTGTACCAGGATCGGTCCAGCAGCACGATTTCGCCCGCCGTGGGCAAATGCTGCACATAGCGCTGGAAGTACCACTGGCCGCGCTCGACCTCGCTGGGTTTTTCCAGCGCCACCACGCGTGCGCCGCGGGGATTCAGGTGCTCCATGAAACGCTTGATGGCGCCACCCTTGCCGGCGGCATCACGGCCCTCAAACAACAGCACGATTTTCTGGCCGCTTTCCTTGGCCCAAGCCTGCAGCTTGAGCAGTTCGACCTGCAAGGCATATTTTTGTGCCTCGTACGTCTTGCGCGACATCAGGTTTTCGTAGGGGTAGCCACCGGTGCGCCAGTCTCTGGACAGGGTTTCATCCGGGTTGAGCTTGCTCTTCTTGCCTTTGAGGCTGATACGGCCATCGGCCAGCAGCATCTGCTCAATGGCGACCACATCGTCGGCCGAGCTGCCTTTCAGAATGGCTTGCAGCGCAGCGGTCTTGTTCTTCTGGCGTGACAGGATGTCCTTGACGGCTACCTCTTTGGAGACCTGCGCAGCGTCAACGGCCTGACCCGCCGTGAACTTGGCCACTGCCTTCTGGGTGGCTCCGCGGGAAACATCGCCGCCTGTTACAGCGCGCACCGGCGCTTTGGGCGCGGTACCGGATTTGCGCAACGGGGCACTCGCTTGCGTTGCAGCAGAGGTGGAATTGGTTTTTCTGGAGGTTGCCATAGGTCACGGGTAGTAATGGTTTGTGACCATTGTGTGACGCCTCGATACCCTCCTATTTGACAAACATCAAGGGTTCGTCGAAGCCGAGCCGGGCTACAGCTTTTTGACCAGCACCTGGCTCTTGCGGTCCCAGTTGTACTTGCGCTTGCGCGCCTCGGGCAGCCAGTCCGGGTCCACCTGGACAAAGCCGCGCTTGATGAACCAGTGCATGGTGCGCGTGGTCAGTACAAAGATGCTGTCCAGCCCGGCGGCCTTGGCGCGTTGCTCCACGCGCTTGAGCACCCGCTCGCCATCGCCCTGGCCCTGCACTTCGGGGGACACGGTCAGGGCTGCCATTTCGGCAGTGCGTGCCTCGGGGTAGGGGTACAACGCGGCGCAGGCAAAGATCACGCCGTCGTGCTCGATGATGGTGTAGTTGCCGACGTCGCGCTCAATCTCGGTACGGCTGCGCTTGACCAGGGTGCCGTCCTTTTCGAACGGCTCGATCAGTTGCAGGATGCCGCCCACGTCCTCCTCGGTGGCTTCGCGCAGGCTCTCCAGTTTTTCATCCACCACCATGGTGCCGATGCCGTCGTGCACATACACCTCCAGCAGGATGGCGCCGTCCACCGAGAACGGAATGATGTGGCTGCGCTCGACGCCGTTCTTGCAAGCCTTCACGCAGTGCTGCAGGTAAAACGCCACGTCGGTGGGCTGGTTGGCAGCGGGCAAGGCTTTGAGCAGCTTTTCCGCCGCAGCCAGGGGCAACTCGGTATCAATGGGGTTGTCTTCGCTGGCGGGCTGGGTTGGGTCCATGCGGATGCCCGGCACTTCGGTCAGAAAAATCAGCTTGTCCGCCTGCAGCTCGGTGGCTACCGAGGTTGCCACTTCTTCCATGGCCAGGTTGAACGCTTCGCCTGTGGGGGAAAAACCAAAGGGCGAGAGCAGCACCATGGCGCCCATGTCCAGCGTCTTGGTAATGCCCGCAATGTCCACCTTGCGCACCAGCCCACTGTGCTGGAAATCCACACCGTCGACGATGCCCACGGGGCGCGCGGTGATGAAGTTGCCCGAAATCACCCGCACCGTGGAGTCGGCCATGGGCGTGTTGGGCAGGCCCTGGCTGAAGGCCGCCTCGATCTCGTAGCGCAATTGGCCGGCGGCTTCCTGGGCGCAGTCCAGCGCCATTTCGTCGGTGATGCGGATGCCGTGCGAATACTTGGCCGCGTGGCCCTTGGCCTTGAGCTGCTCGTTCACCTGCGGGCGAAAACCGTGCACCAGCACGATCTTCACGCCCATGCTCTGGATCATGGCCAGGTCCTGCGCGAGGTGCGGCAATTTGCCTGCGGCAATCGCCTCACCCGCGATGCCGACCACAAAGGTCTGGTTGCGGAACTTGTGGATGTAGGGCGCAACCGACCGGAACCAGGGCACGAAGGTGAAATTGAAAACTGAGGTCATGGTGGGTGCAACGGTCTCGCAAGGTTGGCAGGACTGGGATAATCCGCAATTCTCTACGAAGTGCGTGCCTTGACCTCCAGCTCCCTGAAAATCGAATTTCCTGAGTCGCTCCCGGTGTCGGGTAAACGCGACGAGATCATGGCCGCCATGCAGGCGCACCAGGTCATCATCGTCTGCGGCGAGACAGGTTCCGGCAAGACCACGCAGCTGCCCAAGATCGCTCTGGCCATGGGGCGCGGTCAGCGCCCCATTCCGAATTCTGACGGGGCAAGCGCAACTACCCGAGGCCAGCGTGGCCGGCTCATTGGCCACACCCAGCCACGCCGCATTGCCGCCAGCAGCGTGGCCAAGCGCATTGCCGAAGAGCTGAAGACACCGCTAGGCGATGTGGTGGGCTACAAGGTGCGTTTCAACGACCGGCTGGGCAAGGACGCCTCGGTCAAGTTGATGACCGATGGCATCTTGCTGGCCGAAACGCAGACCGACCCGCTGCTCAACGCCTACGACACCATCATCATCGACGAGGCGCACGAACGCAGCCTCAACATCGACTTTCTGCTGGGCTACCTGCGCCAGATCCTGCCGCGCCGTCCGGACCTGAAGATCATCGTCACGTCTGCCACCATCGACGCGCAGCGCTTTGCCGACCATTTCAAATCGAGCAAAGGACCAGCGCCGGTCATCATGGTGTCGGGGCGCATGTTCCCGGTGGAAACGCGGTATCGGCCATTCGAGGAGTCGCGTGAATACGATCTGAACAACGCGATTGCCGATGGCGTGGACGAGCTCTGGCGCGACCCGCACAACAGCGGCGACATCCTCGTCTTCCTGCCCGGTGAGCGCGAAATCCGCGAGGCTGCCGACCACCTGCGCAAGCACCTGAGTCACCAGCCCGTCATGCGCAATGCCGAGGTGCTGCCGCTGTTCGCCCGACTGAGCCCGGCCGAGCAGGACCGCATTTTTGATGGTCACACCGGCCGGCGCGTGGTGCTGGCCACCAACGTGGCCGAAACGTCGCTGACGGTGCCGGGCATCCGCTATGTGATCGATGCCGGTACGGCGCGCGTCAAACGCTACAGCTTCCGCAGCAAGGTGGAACAGTTACTGGTCGAGCCGATCAGCCAGGCCGCAGCCAACCAGCGCTCGGGCCGCTGCGGCCGCGTGGCCAACGGTATCTGTATCCGCCTGTACGACGAGAAAGACTTTGCTGGCCGCGACCGGTTTACTGACCCCGAGATTCTGCGCAGCTCCCTGGCTGGCGTGATTCTGAGGATGAAGTCGCTGCACCTGGGCATCGTGGAAGACTTTCCGTTTCTGGAGCGTCCCAGCGGCCGGGCCATTGCCGATGGCTACCAGTTGCTCAACGAACTGGGCGCGGTGGACGATGCGAATGAACTCACCTCCCTGGGCGGCGAGCTGTCCAAGCTGCCGCTGGACCCGCGTGTGGGGCGCATGCTGATCGAGGCCCGCAGTCGCGAGGCGCTGGACGAGGCGCTGGTGATTGCCTCGGCCCTGAGCGTGCAGGATGTGCGCGACCGGCCGATGGACGCGCAGCAGCAGGCCGATGCGGCGCACCAGAAGTTTGACGACGAGAAGAGCGAGTTCACCGGTTACCTGAAGCTGTGGAAGTGGATTCACGATGCGCGGGGTGGTTCGCACGAAGGCGCTGCGGACACTGCGTCCCGGGGTACGCCGGGTTCCTCGTCGCGTGGCTCAATTTCGTCACCCGGCGCACCCCGGGCCACAGCGCCCTCCGTTGGCAGTGCAACCCACAAGCTGACTAACCGCCAGTACGAACAGCTGCTGCGTCAGAACTTTGTCAACATCCGCCGCGTACGCGAGTGGAAGGACATCCACTCGCAGTTGCACACGGTCGTTGCCGAGCACAAATGGCGGCTGAACACCACGCCTGCGAGTTATGAGCAGCTGCACCTGTCCATGCTGTCCGGACTGCTGGGCAATATCGGCTGCAGGCTCGAAGAAGGGCAGAACGGCGAGTACCTGGGCGCGCGCAGCATCAAGTTTTTTGCCCACCCGGGCGCGCATCTGACCAAGAAGCCGGGCAAGTGGATCGTGGCGTCCGAGCTGGTGGAGACCACGCGCCTGTTTGGCCGCGGCATTGCCAACATTGATCCGCAGTGGCTGGAGCAGGTGGGTGGCCATTTGCTCAAGAAGCAGCTGCTCGACCCGCATTGGGAACGCAAAGCCGCCGAGGTGATGGCGTTGGAGCGGGCCACGCTGTACGGCATCGTGGTGTACAGCGGGCGCCGGGTGAACTACAGCCGGGTGGACCTGCCGGGTGCGCGCGAAATCTTCATCCGCGAGGCGCTGGTGGGCAAGGAGTGGGAAACCACGCTGCCGTTTCTGGCCGCCAACCACAAGCTCATCAAGCAGGTGCAAGACCTGGAGCACAAGGCGCGCCGGCAGGACGTGCTGGTGGACGACGAGCTGATCTACGCGTTTTACGACCAGCAGCTGCCCGCCGATGTGTGCAGCGGCTACAGCCTGGAGCGCTGGTACCGCGAGGAAGTGAAGAAGCAGCCCAAGCTGCTGATGCTGACCCGCGAAGAGCTGATGCGCCACGAGGCTGCGGGCATCACCACTGCGTCCTTCCCCAAGACCATCCGCCTGGGCGGCGTGGACTGCGCCGCCACCTACCTGCACGAGCCCGGCGATGCGCGCGACGGCCTGACCGTGACCGTGCCGCTGTTTGTGCTGAACCAGGTGAACGAGGAGCGCTGCGAGTGGCTGGTGCCCGGCATGCTCAAGGACAAGGTGCAGGCGCTGCTCAAGACCCTGCACCAGCGCCCGCGCAGCCGGCTGGTGCCGCTGCCCGACACGGCCACGAAGTTTGCCGAAGCCCTGAACGCGCCCGAGAAGTTTGGCGCGGGCAGCCTGGTGGATGCGGTGTTAAGACAAGTGCGCGAGGCGACCAGCCTGGACATCGTACGTGCCGACATCAAAGTCGACATGCTCACGCCGCACTACTTCATGAACTTCCGTGTGGTGGACGAGCACGGCCGCCAGCTGGGGCAGGGGCGCAACCTGAGTGCACTGAAATCCGAATGGGGCAAGCAGGCGCGCGGGGCGTTTCAGGCACTGGCCAACCTCAAGCTGGGGCAGGGCGCCGCAGGGGCCGTTGTGCCAGGTGATTCCAAGCCAAATCAGCCTCCAGCCCCCGTAAATACTGCGCAAGCAGCTACTGAAAATATAGCATCTTCCAAGCCTGCCAATAAACCACCCGCAGCGCTGGTGGAACAGCGTCACACCGCCTGGACCTTTGGCGAGCTGCCCGAGCTGCTGGAAATCCAGAAACCTGGTTCTGGCGGCCAGACGCTGATTGGCTTTCCGGCGCTGATCGACGCGGGCGATGCGGTCACGGTGGAAGTGTTCGACGAGCCC